>ENA-OZAF01000554-OZAF01000554.1-human-gut-metagenome-genome-assembly--contig:-NODE-554-length-14804-cov-4.248559_pt1 | contig 14804 bp, 10 predicted proteins | sample MGYA00244207_ERZ653498 | MGnify/ENA primary metagenome ERZ653498 (study PRJEB26926, sample SAMN06165156) | human gut metagenome | biome: ENVO:00009003; feature: ENVO:2100002; material: ENVO:00002003... | reverse complement strand
ATCTACACGCGTAAGATCGTCGGCAGCGTCAGATGTGTATAAGAGACAGCGTCTTGACTCTTGTGCATGAAATGGACGTCAACGGCAAGAATTACGTCAGCAAAATCACCGAAGAGCAGATCGGCCGCCTGATAAAGACGCTCAAGGGATTCACCTTCCCGCTTACGGATTATGCGCCGTTCGAATATGCCGTCGTGACGGCCGGCGGCGTCTGCTGCGACGAGGTGAACCCCTATACGATGGAGTCGCTGAAGGTCCGGGGACTTTACTTTGCGGGCGAGGTGCTGGACCTCGACGCCAATACGGGCGGATACAACCTGCAGATCGCCTTTTCGACAGGCCGTCTGGCGGGCATGCTGAAAAAATAGGGGAGATGAGGATCGGCGGCCGCACTATCGGACTGGGTTTTTACGGACGGATCGCAGAACTGCACAACCGGCTGGTCCGCGCCCGTTATTTTCGGGGGCACGGAGTCCATTCGCCGTTCGTATATAATATTGTACGGGAGGTCTTCATGCGCGGCGAGCTGCTGCCGGGCGACCGGCGGCTGTACCGGGCGCTGCGCGGTGCCGGAGTTCCCGAACGCCGGGCGATACAGTTGCAAAACGTGGCGATTCATTGCGGTTACGGTACGTTTGGCCTGAATCGTGCGGATGCCGAATTCTGTATCCTGACGCGGGACCTGCCCCGTGCGGAGACGCTGGCGTTGGTCGCCGCCGCGGGCGAAGCAGGGCATACCGTCGCCCTGATGTCGCCCTGCGAGGGACAGGATCGCCAGATGTTGTGCCGTCAGATCGTGGCGGCGCATCGTTCGACGACGGTGGACAATAGGGGATACCTGCTGATTTTCAACAATAATTTGCCGAAACAACATTTCCGGATATGAAAATATACACCAAAACGGGCGACAAGGGGACCACGTCTCTGGTCGGCGGCGAGCGGGTTTTCAAGACCGACGAACGGGTCGAAGCGTACGGCTCGGTAGATGAATTGGCGGCTTTTACGGCGTTGTTGTGCGACAATATGCGCTCCGATGCCGCACTGACGCCGTATGTGGACGACTTGAACCGCATCCTTTCGCGGCTGATGACCGTCGAAGCCCTGCTGGCCCGCGGGAAATCGGGCTGCGAGAAGGTCGCTCCGCTGGCGCCCGAAGCAGTCACGTGGCTCGAAGGGCGGATCGACGCCTTGCAGGCTGCCGTACCGCCGATCGACAAGTTTACGATTCCCGGCGGCAACGCCGTCGTTTCGATGTGCCATGTCTGCCGCACGGTTTGCCGCCGCGCCGAACGCGCCGCACTGCGCGCCGACGAGAAATACGGCACGGACGCCGAGGCGCTGATGTTCCTGAACCGGCTGTCGGATTACTTCTATGCGCTCGGACGCATGCTTACGGCGCATTACGAGGTCGATGAAACCTTGTGGATTCCGTAATCTGTTGAGTGCAAGCGTGTTTATCCTGCACCGGCGATGTTTTGTTGTTTTTTCTTTGTTTTTCTCGTTTTTTTTATACTTTTGCAAATCAGTGATGGCGGAACAGTCCCGTTTTCGGTTTGGCTAATCCGCTGATATTTGGGAACTTAAAAACATTGAAATTATGTACTGGACACTTGAATTGGCATCGAAACTCGAAGATGCCCCTTGGCCTGCCACGAAAGACGAACTGATCGACTATGCAGTACGTTCGGGTGCACCTCTCGAAGTGCTTGAAAATCTGCAAGAAATAGAAGACGAAGGCGAGATATACGAATCTATCGAAGACATCTGGCCCGATTACCCCTCGAAAGACGATTTCTTCTTTAATGAAGAGGAGTACTGAAAAGAATTTTGGGCTGAAATGGCTCAAAATGACATAGTTAAATTACTCGACGGCACGATTCATAATCGTGCCGTTAGTATTTAAGGGACATTTCCGGTTAAATAAAATTGACAAAAAATTGACAATTTTTGGATTCATCTTTGTGATGGTAAAAAATCGGAAATTATGGGTAGACTTAAATCAGAATGTCCCTCTGGCAACTTTATTGTGCGCACCAAGCCGAACGCAAAAGGGGAAGTTGCATCCCGTTTCATCCTAATTTTTAAGCATACTCTTGTTGCTATGGAGTAATACTTATTTCTGAGACGTAAGAACGACGGCCAATGTCCGCCCGGTCGGGGATCGTCTGCTATGACGCGAATTTGCTCGGCTGTAGACGAATAAAACGGCCGCTCCCGAAAGAAGCGGCCGTTCTGTTTGCTGTCCGATCCCGTTTACTGAACGATCGAGATCGTGGGGTTGATATTGTTTTGTACGGATATGCGGTGCGTACCGCCGTTGGGAGCGGCTAAGGCTCCCTTTCCGCTGGCCTGCCAGTTGGCCATGCAACGGAGCCGGATCAGAATATCCCCGTTATTGATGGCATGCTCGAACGTCATGTTGCGGTCGATCAGGCAATGGTCCGTATTCATCATTTCATAATTGTAAGAGAATGTCTGCGCCTGATCGCCCTCTCCGACGGTCGTCGTCTGCAAGGGCGCTCCGGGCTTCCATTCGCCGCCGTCGTAGTACTCCAGCATCCAGTATTTCATACCGGTTCCGGATGCGCGTGCGTGGAACTTGGCGTTGATGACCGTTCCGGCCTTTATGGTCATTTCCGGAATGGTGAACAGCCACCAGTCGCCCGGCCATCCGCCCGTGATATAAGGCTCGCCGGCCGTATTGGCGCGGGCTATCTTGTTGTTTACGTCGAGTGCTGGATCGCAGTTGCTGATATAGCTGATATAGCCCTTTCCGGTTGCCGACGGCATTTTGTTGTCCACGACGAACTCATCGACGTTGACGCCCTTTGTAAATACCCATTGCGCCGGCAGATTCGAAGGAATTTCCCGTACGATCGTCTTCTCGTAGACGCCGCCGAACGGATCCGTTACGACGACCTTGATCGTCGAGCCGGGAACCTGCGCTATGGCGGAGAACATATGGGCATTGTAGCCCGTGAGGTAGGTGCTGTTGGGCGATCCGGGGGCGTGGGCCGGTTCCAGTACGTCTTTCTGCCATGTGTAGTGCGTCGGGTCCTTGCGGTATACGCGGGTCGCTGTGAGCGGCTGTCCGTTTTCGGTCACGGATACCGTCCAGTCTTCGTCCCAGTTCCAGACATTGACCAGCACTTCGTTGGCCTTGGCGCCCACGGCGCTCTTGTAGTCGCTCTTCACGAAATTCATGTCGTATACGGCGAACTGCTCGTTGCGGGCCACCTCGATCCCCTTATAGTACCACTGCACGGCCGTTCCGTTGAATTTGAATACGCCGTATCCCGTCGGGGAGCCGTCCTTGCACAAGTCGTAGTCGGCGCCTCCGTTGGCGCTTTTCACGTTGAACCACCACGTGCCGCATACGGCTGCGACGTTATGTTCGCGTACGCCTTCGGCGATCTTCGCGTGGTGATTGGTGTGCGTATGTCCGGTGAGGAATTCCACCTGATAACCCTGCAGCAGACCGAGCAGGTCGTTTCCGCCCGAAAGCGTTACGATCGGGTTCAGACCGGCCGAGGTCATCGGGGCATGCATGGCGACCACGATCTTCTTGGACTTGTCCACGTATTTCAGGTCTTCGGCCACCCATGCCATCTGCCATTTCTGCGGGTCGGAGTCGCCGAGCAGACCGATCCGCTCGATGCGGCTGCCGCCGTTGTAATTGTCGTACTGGTCGTTGTCCAGAACGATGTAGTGTACGTCGCCGATGTTGAACGAATAGTAGGTGGGAGCTATGTGCTGCTTGAAAGGCAGCTCGGTGAAATAGTCTCCGACCACTTTCGGATCGTTGTCGTGGTTGCCGATCACGTTGAAAACCGGGCAGGGGAAGTTCTTCATCAACTCCTTGTAGTTCGGCAGCTGGTAGCGTACCTCCACCATGTTCTCAGGACCCTGATTCATGGTTTTGTACCAGAACGCATCCCACGTGATGTCGCCCAGACAGAGCGCATACACGTTCGCATACTGCGCCATTTCGGCCGTGATGTCGGGCATGAACTTGTTCTTGTACTGGTCGATGTCGGCATATTTGCCGGCCGTGTTCGGGGTCTTGCTCGCCAGATGAAGGTCGGTGAATACCATCATCACATGGTTCGTGTTTCCACCGGGGATCTCCGTAAGCGCGAAATCGTGCTGCTCGTTGTCTTCGTTGAGCAGCTGCTGGCTCATGGCCGGGAAGGCCGGATAACCCGCTTCGCTCTCGATGTTGTATCCGGAGGGGATGGAAACGAATACGTACCCCATCTTCTTCTCCGAGGGCAGGTAATAGACGCCGTCCTTGTCGGTCTTGGTGACGATGACTCCGTCGGACACCACCACGTCTGCAACCGCCTTTTTCCCGCAGTAGACGCGGCCCTTGACGGTCATGCCCGCCTGATCGGGAATCGCGGGGAAGTGCGCCTTGTAAATGGTCATCGGCCCCAGCACCTGCTGCTTGTTGTAACGCTTCAGGATAAGCTCGTACGAGCGCAGGTCGATCGTCTTGGGAACGGTTATTATGACGTAATCCTCGGCCACCTCGCTGATCTCGGCCTGAAAGTATTTGGTCTCCTCTTCAGGGTCTTCCGACGTGGAGCGGAACAGGAATACGTCGTATTTGTCGAATCCGGTTCCCATGATCTTGATGGGGTCCTCCGGGATGAAGATCTCCTCCGCATCGGGCATCACGAGATCTTCGATGAAGACGGCGGGGATAATTTCCTCCTGTTCGGGCGTCGGTTTGGTCCATGTCGGATCTTCCGAACAGCTGATTCCGATGCACAACAGCAGAAATGCGGCTGCGAACAGATACGGTAATCTGAATTTTATCAATCGTTTCATTTTTCTCATTGTTTAGATTTTTGTCTAATCCTGCCGAATTGCTCCGGGAGGGGAGCGGTCCGGCAAGATTATCCTGCGTTACACCGGATTAATTGACTTTTTTCTTCAGGCTCGTATAGATCATGCGGTTCGTACCCGTCGCGCTGTTGGCGGCCTTGCCGTCCACGCGCTCGTCGGAATTGACGCGGAACCGCAGCCAGAGCGAAGACTGGTTCTTGCAACCGTCGGGCAGTTTGAAGGCGAAGTTCTTGGGACCGGGTATTACCTCCCAGTTTCCGGCCTTGTAGTCGGTTACGAAGGTCCACGGACCGGCCTCGGCCGCAGCCCACTCGATCGAGAAGGGACCGGGGCCCGACTGCGAGCTGGTGGTGCAGAAGCATACGTAAAGGTCGTCCGAAATGCCTGCCGTCGAAGTCTCGAAGTACCATGCCTTCTGGGTCGGCGTATAGGTGTCGTTCGACTGGGCGCCCCAGCCGCCGCAGTTGGCGGAATAGTATCCCTTCTCGGTGCCGTTGACCGACGCATCGACGCGGACATAGGCGGCGCCGCTGTAAAGGCGGAAGGTGGTGCTCTGCGCGATGACGGCCTTGGGGGCGAAGTTCACGAACAGCTGTCCCGTGCCGACTTTGGGAACGAGTATCTCCTTGTCGGGAAGCGTTTCGGGCCAGTAGAATTCGGTGACGGGCACGTAACGCCGGGCTTCGGTCAGCTTGTCGCGGTCGTTGATGTTGCGCATCCTGATCGCCCATTCGTTTTCGACCTTGATCAGAATACCCGTTATATCCAGCATCGGATCGTCAGTCAGCAGTTCGTAATGTTTGAACATGGCGCCCGTCTCGACGCTCGTGCCGCCGTAGACGTAGTGGCTGATCGTGTTGCCGTCGCGGTCCAGAAGCAACTGGGCGAGGTCGGTAGGACGTCCGCCGCCGTAAATGGAGCCTTCGTTGGCGTTGTAGTAGGTTCCGTGCGGGAATACGAACTGGAGATTTCTGATCGTTACCAGCGTACCGAGCATTTCGTCCGTCAGGCCCTGCGTGCTTTCCATCACCTTCGGTTCGATCGGAGCGCCGCCCGTGGTGATGACGTCGCGGATGCGTTCGGTCGAAATGGTGATGTAGGGCTGTCCGTCGTCGTCGATCACCGACTGCGTATTCATGAGCGGTATGGTCACCAGCGAATTGAGCTGGAGCGAGTGCGAGCCTTCCTGAACGCGGAACTGAATGGCGCGTCCGCTGGCGTCCTGAACGAAGAACGCGGCGGGATTCGGGCAGTTGCCGGATACGCGGTCGCTGATCACGGTGCCCTGTATCTTGACGTTCTCACGAACGGTTCCCTGCAGGCCGCCCAGCTTCTCGTACACCTCGGCAATGGTCTTGAGTTCGGCGTTTTCGCCGATATCCAGCGGAATACTCTGGTAGACGATCAGCTCTACCGTCGCCATACGCTCGGTGGTGGCGTTGAATTCGATACGTCCCGTGCGGGGCACCGTTCCCGCATATTTGGGTACGGAGAACTTGATTTCGTTGTCGCTGATCTCGTCGATCGTGATCCAGCCCTCGCCGGAGTCGCCGACCTTGGCCGTCCACTCCACGTTGCAGGTGACGCCTACCGAATATTTCTCCTCGCCGTTGCTGTTGATGACCACCTTGGGAGGCGTCGTGGTCACTCCGAGTTTGAGCACCGGATCGACGTCCCGCTGCGAAATCGTGATTTCCTGAATGATGTTGTCGTGCTCGTGCTTGCCAACGACGCGGAAGCGGGCCTCCCGCAGTACGGGGTCCTTGGCCGGCTGTTTGGATACCTTTACGGCGAAAACGCCGTCGTCGGAACCCTCCTTGGGCCAGATATTGACCCACGTCTGGGAGGTGTCCGCCATTTCGACCTTCCAGTCGATATTGGAATACACGGTGAAACTGTGCGTCTCTCCCGCTGCGTTGTACAGGAAAGCGTCTTCCGACAGCGTGATATGGGGATCCCGGACAACGTCGGTCTCGTCGTCCTTGCAGGCGACGAATGCCGTTGCCGCCATCGCGCAGAGAGCGAGCGCCTTCAGGCCGGGCCATCTTCCGGAGATGAATTGTTTTATTTTCATATGAATTGTTTTTTCGTTATTTACGGGTTAAATTCAAAACTCGACCGGGATGCTGCGTTGCCTTTCCGGTTGCGATTCGTTTTACGGACACTCTTACCATTTGATGTCCGCATCCCATTTGTGGCCGGTGTAACCGAGGTTGTTGTCCTCCTCCGGATTTTCCAGCTTGACGGCCTTGCGGCTCCACCACACCGGCGTTTTCATGTTGTCTTCGCCCATTTTGGCCAGTTGGGTCGCATAGTTCTTGTTGGACGAACGCAGCACCAGCGGGTAGGGGAAACGGGTCGGATGCACGCCGTCGTTGCGGATGGCTTCGCCCATCACCAGCAGGGGATAACCCGTCCGGCGGTACTCGTGCCAAGACTCGTAGCCCACCGTGAACAGCGAAACGTATTTCTGGGTGATGATGATTTCGGTCGTAGCGTCGTAAGCCACGGCTCCGTTCTGCAGGAAGGTTTCGATGGCCGATTCTGAGATGTCGGGAATCCACTGCTTGAGCGACGCCGTAACCGCAGCATAGTAGGTCTCCGACGCTTCGCCGTCCATCATTCCGCGCTGAATGGCCTCGGCCTTGATGAACAGCACCTCCGAATAGGTCATGAACGTGTACGGGGAGGTGTACTGCCTGAAAGTCGTATTGTTGCTGTTGGATGCGCCGTCGGCCGACTGTTTGGAGATGACCGAAGCCGGGGCGCCGCTCGTGATTCCCACGTAACCGCCCGCGTTGGCTCCGGAGCTTACGCGGTTGCAGTAAACCGAGATGCGGGGGTCGCTTGAGTCCACCATGATGTTGATGAAACGTTCGCCCATCGCGCTGTCGTCGGTGGCGTTGTCGCCGAAATCATTGACGAACGGACGCGTGCCGCTGTATTTCAGCGTGGCGTTGTCGTCGTTGCTCTCGAATATAGGGTACTGCGAGGGGTTCTCGAATACGGTCTTGATGCGTTCCGCCGAATTCATGTCCCTGCGGTTGCTCACGCGCATCAGCAGGCGCAGATAGAGCGAGTTGGTGAACTTCCGCCATTTGGTCACGTCGCCGTTGTAGAGCAGGTCGCGCTTGGCGTCTATCGTGGAGGTCTTCGTGTAAAGCGTGTTGGCCCTTTCGAGGTCCATCAGCAGCGAGTCGTAGATGACTTTCTGATCGTCGAATTTCGGCTGCATGATATTCTCCTCGATTCCCTTGAACGCCTCCTTGAAGGGCATGTCGCCGAACAGGTCGGTCATGTTCGAAAGGTAGAGCGCCTTCATGGTCAGGGCGATGGCTTGCGCGTTGGTATTCTCCTCCTTCTCCGCGAGCTTATACATCTCTATGGCATTGACGGCCCAGCGTCCGCAGAAGTTCCACGCGCCCTTGAATTCGCTGTCGGTGAGCACGAAGCGGTGCAGCTGATTCAGCGTGCTGGTCTCCACCGTATACTGCATGAACTCGTTGTTGTGCCGCCACGTGCGGTATTTCATGCTTCCGGCGCCCTCGAAAATCAGGTCTTCGAGCATCTGGGAGGAGTTGGCCTTGCCGACCTCCGCCCGGTTGGGGTCCTTGTTGTAATCGTCGAAATTGCTCGTACAGCCGCACAATCCCAAGATTATCACTCCCCCGGTCAATATATATGAATTGATTCGTTTCATCGTCTTATTAGAATTGAAGTTTAAGATTAACGCCATACGTGCGTGTCATCGGGAACGCCGCGGTTTCGAAACCCTTGGTGATTTCCGAACCGTTCATCGTCGCGATCTCCGGGTCGAACTGCGGCCAGTTGGTCCAGCAGAAGAGGTTCGTGGCGAAGAAGGCGATCGAAGCGCCCTGCAGCACCTTGGTCTTGGCCGCGATCTTCTTGGGAAGCGAATATTCGAGACGTATGTCCTTCATCTTCAGGAACGACGTGCTGAAGGTGTTGTTCACCACGTTGTCGCGGTTGAACACGCGCAGGTTGTAGTAGCTCTCGATGCTGGCCGTCACGGTCTTGTTGATCGAGTAGGTGCCGTCGGCGTTCTGGTTCACGCCCTTGTGGATCAGACCGTCATAACGGCCGGGAAGCGTCGCTTTTATCTTACCCTGATAGCCCAGCATGGCGTTGGTGAAGGAGTAGGCCTGCCCGCCCCATTGCGCCGAGAACGAGAAGCTCAGGCGGAAATTCTTGTAGGAGATCGAGTTCATCCAGCCCGCCTTCCAGTCGGCCTGCGTGTTGCCGAGGTTCTCGAATTCCGAAGCCAGTACGGGATAACCGTCCGAATCGACGATGTCCCAGCCCGATACGTCGATCGTCGATCCGTCGTCGGCCGTGACGTAGGAACCCTTGGGGGCCTTCTCGTAGCCCGAACCGTACAGGTCGCCCAGCGATCCGCCCGGAACGGCGCGGATTTCGCCGCGGGGACCGGTTGCGATGGTCCAAGAATCCAGATTCGGGGCCAGCTCCACGACCTTGTTGCGGTTGCGCGACCACGTGAAGTTCATGTCCCAGCGGATGTTCTTGTTCCTCACGGGCTGTATGCGGGCCGATACCTCCCAGCCGCGGTTGTTGATTTCGCCCGCGTTCACGATCGTATTGTAGACGCCGGTGGTGATGTCTACGGGCACCGAAATGATCTGGTTCGTGGTGGTCGCGTTGTAGAACGCCACGTCGAACGTCAGACGGCTGTCGAAGAAGCGGCCCTCGACGCCGAACTCCCAGCTCTCGACGTTTTCGGGTTTGAGGTTGTAGTTCGCCTTGTTGGTCGGCATGTTGAAACCGCCGGTGAAGGAGGAGTTGTTGTAGTAGTTGAGCAGCTGATAGGGCGACGTGTCGTTACCCACGTTGGCCCACGAAGCCCGCACCTTGAGGAAATTGACCATCGGGGTGTCGATGTGCAGCAGGTCGCTGAGAATGACGCTGCCGCTGACCGAAGGATAGAAATAGGAGTTGTTGCCCGGAGCCAGCGTACTCGACCAGTCGTTGCGGCCGGTGACGTCGAGGAATATCATGTTGCGCCAGCTGGCCGATATGAGTCCGTAGAAGCTGTTGATCGACTTCTGACGGCGTATGGAAGTCACTTTGGGACGGTCCACCGAGTTGCTCAGGCGGTAGTCGCGGTCCACGACCAGACTTTCGGCCAGCGAGGTGTTCGAACGGTAGGACTGCATCATGTTGTTGCCGCCGAACGATGCGCTCAGGTCGAAGTCGTTCAGTTTCTTGGTATAGCGCAGCAGGAAGTCGTTGTTCATCTCGTAGTCGAACACGGTCTGCTCCTTGTACATACCGTTGATGTAGGTCTTGGCGCCCTTGGGTTTCTGCTGGGTGCGGAAATCGTTGTTGAGGTCCATGCCGCATCGCAGGATCAGCGAAAGCTCTTCGGTGAAGTTGATCGTCGCTGCCAGATTGCCGAACACGCGGTCGCGGTCGAGTTTGTTGAGCTGTTCGTAAGCCGTGTAGTAGGGGTTGTTGCCGTTGGCCGATACGTGCTGGGTGCTTTTGCTCAGGTCACCGCCTTCGCGCACCCATTTCTTGTAGTCCGCCTTGAACCACTGGGCGTCCACGTTGGGCGTATTCCACAGCAGCGGATACATGATCGACGAGCCGCCGTAACCGGTCATCGGCAGGTTGTCGCTGTCCTTGCGGTAGTAGTTCACCTTGGCGTCCAGCTTGATGTACTTGTTGATCTGCTGCGAGAGCGATATCGAGAAGGTCTGCTGTTTGTAACCGGTGTTGGGAACGATCCAGTCGTTGCGCACGTCGGTTACCGAAACCCGGACCGAGGTGCCTTTGCCGTTGTTGCCGCTGACCGAGATGTTGTTGTTCCACGTTACGCCGGTGTCGAAGAATCCCGCGAAGAAGTTGCGCGGACGCCACTCCATCATCGTATAGGTGCCGTCGTCGTTCAGCGAAGGCCACTCGTAGGTCAGATGGCCGTCGAACTTGTCGCCGAAGGCATAGGACGACCAGTTGCGCGACACGCCGTCTACGCTGTAGAACGAATAGGGGTTGCCGCCGAAGCGTCCTGCGCCGTATTCGTACTGGAAATCGGGCCAGAATCCGGCTTTCTCGAACGAAACCGACGAGCTGAACGTAACGCCTATGCCTTTGGTGGTGCGACCCGACTTGGTCGTGATGATGATGGCGCCGTTTGCGGCGCGCGATCCGTACAATGCCGTTGCGGCGGGACCTTTCAGTACGGATACGTTCTCGATGTCTTCGGGGTTGATGTCGCCCGCGGCGTTACCGAAGTCTACGGCGCCGTCGGTCGAGTTGTATGCGCTTTCCGACGTGCTGGAAGTGGTGCTGCTGGTGATGGGCACTCCGTCGACCACGAACAGGGCCGTGCCGCCGTTCATGTTGATGGAGGTTTCGCCGCGGAGAGTCACGCGCATCGATCCTCCGGGACCCGTCGACGCCTGATCGAAGTTCAGACCGGCGACCTTGCCTGACAGAGCATTCATCCAGTTGCTCGATACCGTGCTGGTGAGCACATCGTTGTCCACCTTCGTAACGGCATAACCGAGCGCTTTTTCGTCTCGCTTGATACCGAGTGCGGTTACGACGACGCCTTCGATTTCCTGACTGTCGGCCTCCAGCGTGACGTCTATCCGCGTTTTAGGGCCTATTAGTATCTTCTGGGTCTTATAACCCAGCGAAGAAAAAACGAGGGTCTGAGTTTCCCCCCCCCTTATTTTGTACTTGCCGTTGATGTCCGTGATAACACCTGTCGGTGTTCCCTCGATCGTTACGGCGCAGCCTACCGCCGGGGTAGTGCCGTCCGAATCGTAGACGGTTCCTGTGATATCCGCTTTCTTCTGGGCGTAGAGCATCGTCGATGCCAGCACCAGAAACAGGGATAACAAAAACCTCTTAACGTAGAATTTAAAATTCATAAGCATTTGTTTTTGGTTAAATGTTTAAGTTGTTTGAATGTTGTCGGTTAAATAAATATAGGTATGGTCGCCAATGGCTCTGTATGGTGCGGGAAGCGCCGGAAGCGATCAGCGGATTCGAGATTCGATTCGGTTTTTTCCGGCAGGGAATGCTGCCGGTGCGGTCCGAAACCGCGTTGCCTGCGGTTGTCGCAGGGGCGTGGAACCGGCATTTTGCTGCGGGTACAGGTGCCGTCGCATCGGCGGCGGCCATTGCTGTTGTTCTTATTCCGGCAGGTTCCGGAATCCGGTTTGGCGGCAGTTTCGATTTCATGGTCAGTTGTTTAGGCGGCGGTCCATATCAGCGTTCATTTTCCGCTCCCGAAGCGACTTGTTAATTTCAATATGAAAATAATACCTTTCGTTTCAAAACAAAAATACGAATTAGTTTTTACTGTGCAAAATATTTCGTATTTTTTTTAGTTTACAAAACGAAAAATATCCTGTTACGGAGGTTTCGTGTAATAAGGGCGTTGTTCCGGGCGGAAAAACGGCTGCTTTTTTATTATTCACCTCGCTGGATTTCAAATATTTGTCAAATGTCGCCCCGCAGTTGACCGCTGCGGCCGCTGATTTCGGCGGCGCAGCCTGCATGTCGAATGTAGGTCCGGGACAATATGACAAGGGCCGCCCCGCAGTGGGGCAGCCCTTGGTTTTTATCAGATGATTCCGTCTATTTTTCCGCCACGAAGAACAGATCGAAACTCTCGTCCGTCACGGGGCCGATCCGGTAGTCGTCCATGCGGATCGAGGTCGTGAGATCGGTGTTGGACTTCAGGAGTCTACGGCGGTTTATGCGGTTGAGAACGTCGTAGGGGAATTGCAGCAGACAGCGGGGGAGCCGGTGCTGCAGGTCGAGGATGTCGAAGTGCGTGATGCGCTTCACGCTGCGGCGGTTCTGTTCGTAATATTCCATGACCCGCGCGTTGCCCGAAACGCCGAGCGCCTCGACCGACGAAAATTCGCTGCCGAGCAGGCTGCGCAGCTCCGCGGCGGTGTATTCCCGGATATGCCACGGGTTGCGCGTGAGCGACATCGGGGCGTTCGGGGTTGTCACGATGAACTTTCCGCCCGGACGCAGCACGCGTTTCACTTCGCGCACCAGTTCGAGGTCCCGTTTTATGTGTTCGATCACCTGAAACGAGATCACGAAGTCGAAACTGTCGTTTGCGAAGGGCAGCGGCGGAACTGTCGCCTGCCGGAATTCGACGTTCGGGAGCTGCGTCGGTTCGGGCGCGGGGGCCAGTTTGTCGATTGTGACGAAACTCCGGGCGCGGGGCGCCACGACCTCGATGCCGTAACCGGCCCCCGTGCCTATCTCCAGCACGTCGCCGCTGATGCGCTGCGCCGCGGCATGGTAGGCCAGCAGCGAACGCTGGAATACGAAATTGTCGGAAGCTTCGCGCGAAACCCGTTCCGCGGTCGTTATCTTGGCCATTACTCGTTGATCTTTATTCCCTGTTCGTCCACCGTGACGGCGCCGCGTTTGAGCAGCATGCCCAGCGAACGTTTGAAAACCTTCTTGCTCGTCTGCGTCAGCCGGTTCACCTCTTCCGGGGCGCTGTCGTCGTTCAGCGGCAGGAAGCCGCCGTTGTCGCGGACCAGCTGCAGCAAAACCTCCGCCGAGTCCTTCACCTGCGCGAAACCCTCCTGCTGGAGGCTGACGTCGATGCGGTTGTCTTCGGTGAGTTTGCGGACGTAACCTTTCGTCCGGTCTCCGACCGCTATGGGGCGGAACAGCTGGTTGCGGTAGAGCATGCCCCAGTGCCGGTTGTTTATGATCACGCGGTAGCCGATCGGACTCTCCGAAGCCACGAGCAGATCGACTTCCTGACGGGGCGCCACCGTGATGCTGTCGTTGTTGATGAAGCTCTTGAGCTTGCAGGTCGCCACGCAGCGGCCCGTGACGCTGTCTTCGTAGAGGTAGACGATGTAGCTCCGTCCTGCGATGATGCCGCCCTGCTGGTTGCGGTTCGGAAGGAAGAGGTCTTTGCCGTACAGCCCCCAGTCGAGGAACGCCCCGTGGGCCGTCTTGTCCACGACGCGGAGATAACCCGCCTCGCCGACGCGCAGCAGCGGCGTTTCGGTCGTCGCCACCAGCCGGTCTTCGGAGTCGTGGTAGAGGAAGACCTCCTTTTCGTCGCCCGGCTTGTCTGTAAGGGATATGTAACGGTTGGGCAGCAGAACCTCGTTCTGCTCCTCGTCCGCAAGGTATAATCCGTAATCCGAGATGCGGCTTACGGTGAGTTTCTGGATGCGTCCTGCTCTGAGCATATTGTCGTTTGTCGGAATTGACCGACTGCAAAAGTACGTTTAATTTCGCGGCTGTGCAACTTTCCGCGCGGGAATAGATCGGACCCGCCGCTTCGAATGAATCCGATTTTCCGCCACGGCTTTGGCTATTGCGGAAAAAAGCGTACCTTTCGGACACTAACCGAAAACTCCCGACCATGAAGCTGCGCCTATTTTCCGCACTCCTGCTCGCAGGATTGCTCACGGCGGCCGCGGCCTTTGCCCGGCAGCCCGTCGATGAACTGTACGACAAGGCCGAATACCGTATCGCGATGCGCGACAGCGTGAAACTCTATACCGCGGTCTATACGCCCAAAACGGATGCCAAAGCCCCCATCCTTATTTTCCGCACCCCCTACGGCTGCGCTCCCTACGGTCCCGGCGAGTTTCCCCGCGGCTTCGGAAGCGGCTATATGCGCAGTTATATCGACCGCGGCTATATCGTCGTCATGCAGGATGTGCGGGGCCGCTTTATGAGCGAGGGCGAGTTCGTCCATGTCCGCCCTGCGGGATACGGCGAAACGGACGAGACGACGGACAGCTACGATACGGTCGAGTGGCTCGTGAAACATGTGCCGCACAACAACGGCAGGGTAGGTTTCGCCGGCAGTTCCTATCCGGGCTTCTACGCCATGATGGGCGGTCTCTGCACCCATCCTGCGGTGAAGGCCGTTTCGCCGCAGGCTCCTGTCACCGCTTGGTTCA
>ENA-OZAF01000551-OZAF01000551.1-human-gut-metagenome-genome-assembly--contig:-NODE-551-length-14831-cov-4.484164_pt1 | contig 14831 bp, 25 predicted proteins | sample MGYA00244207_ERZ653498 | MGnify/ENA primary metagenome ERZ653498 (study PRJEB26926, sample SAMN06165156) | human gut metagenome | biome: ENVO:00009003; feature: ENVO:2100002; material: ENVO:00002003... | reverse complement strand
TCGTGGGCTCGGAGATGTGTATAAGAGACAGATCAGGTACAGCGCCTTGATGGGCCTGATGTTGTATCGCTGCCGCTGCCCGATGCGGAACGCTTCCATGACGGACTGGAAGCACCAGAAGTGGTCGGAGTTGATGTCGGAAGGGTGCTGGGTAAAAACAACATCGGGCTTCACATCCAGCATGACGCTCTCGATGAACTGCACCATTTCCCGGTGGTTTGCCATGTTCATCTGCGAATCACGCCATTTTCCGAAGTGAACCTGCCGGATGCCGAGCTGGCAATCTGTTTTGGCGAGACGGTCTTGATGCTCCTTGGCGTTCTGGTACGCCGTTTCATCAAAGGTGTTGAGAACGACCACATCAATTTGATCTCCACGGTCTGCCATCTTGCGGATGGTTGCTCCTGCTCCAAGCACTTCGTCATCCGGATGAGCTACCACAAATAGTACATTCATTCAGATACCTCCAAATCAAAAACACCGATATTCTTCAGTAAACGGTGCAGCTCATTATGCTCCATGAGCGTGGGCTTCGGAAACCGTTCTTTTGTTCGGGAGCGCAGATAAGGAACTTTCCAGCATGGGCCGAGCTCGATCTCAGATCCGCTCTCTTCCTCGCTGAGCATACACTCGATCATCTTCTCACCGCTCCGGGCCCCTACCACTTCAATATCGAACGTCCCATACTCCAGCATCAGAGCTTCCACGATGGTACGGACGGATGCGGCTTTTGAGTTGGTGACGAACGTGTCACCGGTGTTGCCGTGCTCGAAGGCAAACTTCACGAGATCCTGAGCTTCGTTCATCGTCATCATGTAGCGGATCATCTTATAGTCCGTCACCGTTACAGGCTTTCCGGCCTTGATCTGCTGGATAAACAGCGGGATAACAGAGTTTCTGGAGCCCACCACATTGCCGAAGCGGGTCACGCAGATGGAGGTTTCCGAATCCATGCACCGGGCAAGAGCGCATTTCTCCATCAGCGCCTTGGTCATCCCCATGGCGCATACAGGGTGGACGGCCTTGTCGGTGGACAGCACTACGACCTTGACGACTTCGTGTAGGATGGCGCTCTCGATCACATTGTTGGAGCCGATCACATTGGTTTTGACTGTCTCATACGGCCAGTTCTCGCCGGTCGAAACATGCTTCAGGGCTGCGGCGTGGAAGACATAATCAACGCCCTTCATTGCCCTGTCAACGGCATCCCGGTCCCGGATGTCGCCGATGATGAACTTGATCCGCCTGTCGGTGAACTGCTTCCGTAGGTCATCCTGCTTTTTTTCATCTCTGGAGAATACCCGGATCTCATCGATCTGCTTTATTCCCTCACAGCGTTTGAGGAAAGCCTTTCCGAATGAGCCTGTGCCGCCGGTGATGAGGACGGTGCTCCCATCCCAAATAGAGTATTTCTTGCTCATCGCTTACTCCTTTTCCACGGCTTGCAGGAGAGATTTCGTGATAATCTCGATCTGCATCCGTGTCAACTTCGAGTGGTACGGAAGGGTTAGCTCTTCGGAGAACCGGCGGTATGCCTCCGGGTAGTCTTCCATCAGGAAGCCAAGCCTCTTGTACGCCGTAAACATGGGCAGGGGCTTGTAGTGTACATTGCAGCACACACCGAGCTGGTACATCCGCTCAAAAACGGCGTTCCGACGTTCTTCGCCGCCGGGAATCCGAACAGGGTACAGGTGCATGGCTGACTGATAGCTCTCATCCGCCGGCAGATGCTCGATCATCCGCTCAACCTTGCCGGCGAAAGCCTGATCGTACAGATAGGTGATGATCGCCCGTTTCCCGGCCAGAGCTTCCAGCCTGTCGAGCTGCGCCATACCCATTGCAGCGTCGATGTCGGTCATGATGTGGTTGTGGCCGAGATACTGGATGTCGTACTCCCACTTGTTGGTGGAGTTTTTCTTATCCCTGAGTGTCTGCCCATTATCGGCGAGCAGTTTCAGCGTGTACCAGATGGAGGATGTGTCGATGCCGGGGATCTGCTTCCAGACAACCGATCCTCCTTCGCCCCCGGTCGTAATGACCTTCAGCACATGAAAGCTGAAGCAGGTAAAGTCAGCCAGCTCACCACTCATAACACTCTCGCCGTCAATCTTCTTGGATGCGGAGAAGCTATGAGCAGCGTCAGCCACAACTACGGGTCGGTTGAAGGCTTCCTGCACCGGCGTGTTTGCCTTGAACAGATGCCTTCTACTGTCGATGGCATGGAACAGTCGGCGGTAGTCACACATCTTCCCGCCAATATCAACCGGAATAACTGCTTTCGTGCGCTCCGTGATGAGATCCGCCAGCTTGTCGTAGTCCATCTCGAAGCTGTCGGGAGCCAGATCGCAGAAGACGATCTTCGCCCCGACATGATTGATGACCGCAGCAGTCGCTGTATAGGTGTACGGCGTAGTGATGACCTCATCGCCGGGGCCGATACCAAGCATCCGCAGCGTGGTCACGAGTGCGCCGGTGCAGCTATCAAAACAAACGCACCCGTCAGCATGGCTGATGGATGCGATCTTCTTCTCAAACTCCTTGGTCTTCGGCCCGTTCGTGAGCCACCCGGATTCCAATATGCCCCGAATCTCGTCAAGCTCCTGCCTCCCTACATCTGGGCTGCCAAAAGGTATGTTCATTCGTCATCCTCCTGTCCGTCAGGACCGATCAGCCGGCCCTTGATCTCATCGTACCAGATTGCTCTCGCCTGAATCGTCCTCTTCTTGCAGACCCGGACGCGCTTACCTTCAATGCCGAGCTTCCGGATGAGGTTGAGGTAGTCGGTTTCGTACCGGCAAGCAATCAGCACATAGTCGTACTTCTCGTAATGGATGAGCTCCATTTCCTTCAGGGTACGCTCATCAACAGCCTTTTTCTTGGTTTCGTCGATGCCGAGCACGAGGTTGAGATCAGCCGTCCACGCAGCCAGTCCATCCAGCTCCCACTCGCCAGCCGAGGTGTTGTCCATGATGTTGACCGCTCGAAGTTCTTCCAGCGTATACCCGATGAGCATCTTGCAGGTGACTTTCTTGCTCCGATCCATCTCTTGCAGAATCTTCGCTCGCTGCGTGCCGCCGATCACGTTGTAGTTCTCGTCGATCAGGAAGATGCCAAAATCCAGAAGCGTTTCGAGCGATGCCTTCAGCTCATCTTTTTTCTTTTGGCTGATCTTCCGAGGGTTCTCAAACCCGAACTTCAGTCGTCCGACTTCAAGAGTTAATACTCGTATCTCCTTTGCCATTCCAGAACCTCCTTCTTTGTGCAAAGCGTGAACATCGGATAAGGCCGACAGGAGCCGTTTTAAGGCATAAAAAAGACACCCTTCATGGGTGTCAGGCATGATCCGTTTGGCGGCCTCCGGACCACTATAAATGCCATTCTTGCGGCTCTACTTGCAGCGTAATCGTACAATCACCCCTTATGCCCTGTCAATGCCCAGTTTTTGCCCGACGACAGAGCATAAGGGGATGGTTTCAGAAAGCGTCGATGCCGAAGATGTAGTACGAGAGCCGTTCACAGGCGAAGTCTATATCCTTGTAGACCGTCCGCTTGTCGATCAGCTCCCGCTCTGCAATCTGGTCTGCGTCCAGCCGGTCTTCATCCAGATACATCGCTGACAGGACACGATACCTTCTGCGTACCTCATCCCGCCCTGACCGCTCGCTTTGCATTCGGAAGAGCTCCAGCATAGCATCGATGTGGTCAATCATGATCCGGGTTCGGGCTGCGCTGCGCTGGATGCTTTCAACCTTCACATTCTCCACCCCGGTTGTGGACAGCATCTGCCTGAATACATCAAACGCATCGTCATCGCAGATGTCAGCGAGCTCCGCAATGGATGAATTGCTGTGCGCACGAAGAAGCGGATAGATCCGCATGAGCTTCTTTGTGTTCCGGAGGTTGCGGTCGTGCCGTTCCTTTTTGCCCCGTTCAGAAGCCTTCTGGTACTCACGGATGGCAAGTTCGGCTATGTACTGAGCATCCTCCTTGCTGATTTCCCCTGCCATGTGCAGCCCTCCTTCCGACGGTCAGCAGACCTTGTTGTTGTGCCGGTACGATCTGGTCTTATTGTACTCATGCTTCATCCGAAGCAGCTCTTCCGGATCGTTGCCGGTGTTGGCGACATAGCTGAAGGCGACCGCCAGAGCCTCCAGCAGATGACCGCAAGCGTCCTTTCGTGCGCCATCCTTGTTCCCGTTCGTGATGTTGCGCCTGTGCTCGAAGAACGCCCTCGATACGAACAGATTCAGCCATGCTACGATATCCGGGAGGTCCATATTGTCGTAGCCGTGTCCGGCCTGTCGGATCAGCTTCTCTATGGTGTTCGGTCCGGCGATCCGGATGTTCTCCCTGCCGAACCAATCGAGGATTCGGATGCAGCCGTCGATGAGCTCAACGGCCACACCTTCGGGCTTCTTGCTGCGGTGCTTGCAGTTCTCGATGTTGTCGTACTCCGGACAATCGAACTCATCCTTTGGTGCGCAGATGAAAGTTCCGCTTTCGGTGGCTTCTTCGCAAGCGAACCAGACATTGGGACGACCGGCGCGGTGCTCTTCCAGAGCCTCCGCCCATTCGGAGCAGATCAGAGCTGCGATCGTGCCGAAGCTGCGGTCTTCATCCCACCAGCCGTGATTTCGGGCATTCTCGTGGACTTCCTGAGCCATTTTGCAGATGTTCATCTTGTCGTTCACTCCTGTTTTTCTTCCAGAATCATGTTCAGCATCCGTGCGAAAGCAATAATGATACCGGTTATGGCTCCTTCTTACAGCCCGTGCTCCCGGCAGAAGGTTTCGTAGCACCTACGGGAGTGGAAGTCGTACCATGCGTCGCCGATCCTCTTGGAGAACCAGCCTTGGCTTTCGATGTGCTGCTGGGCTTCGTTGAAGCTGGGGCCGTTGTCGAACTCAACGACCTCTTCCTCACCGCACCGGGGGCCATCGCAGGTACAGACGATATTGCCAGCCTTGTGGATCTGGCCCCATTCGACCGTCTTACTCATTGATCCTTCCCTCGCTTTCCTTCGGGTCCCACGGGAACTCCCGCCTGAAGTCTTCTCCCATGAGTTTCTCGACGCTTTCCTTCATGAAGATCGGTATGCCGCTTTTTCGGCACTCGTTGTACAGATTGTCGATCCAGCTCTTTTCTGGCAAGATCTTTCCGGTTCGCTTTCCGGTTTCTGCTCCTACGATCACCCATCCGAGGGTTGTGCCATCGAAAGCTCCCTCCCCGAAGTCCTCCTGCATCGGCTCGACCGATACGAAGGTGTTGTGGCTCCGGGAGAAGAAGAACGGCTGCTTGGCCTTTGTGATCGTGGTGCCGTACCAGAAGTTGTCCTGAGATGGCAGTAAACCATCTTTTCCGAGCTGTAAATACCTTTCCGGGTTTTTTGTGAGGAAAAGGTACTTGTGCTGTGGAGCTTGCTGGCAGCTCTGAAAAACCTCTTGAATCCATTCCAGCGGCACCCAGTCACCGAATAGTTCCCCCATTGAGCAGACGAATATTGTTGCCGGTTCCTTCCAAGTTTTTGGAATGTCGAGGCGGTACTTGTGAAGTGTCGGTGCGAAGTCGAAGGGATAGGGTGCGGTCTGTTCGTTGCCTCTGCCCGTGGTTTTTGTCACAGGCTCATAAATCACCCAAAGAGGGCTTTCAGGCTCTCCGACATTTTCAAAGGTCATACCGCTCGTATAGCCACCGAAACGCTCGGCAATCCGCCGAGCATAGCAGTACGGGCAGTCATTCTTGCAGCCCGTAACGGGGTTCCAGGTGCTCCCAGCCCAGTCGATCTTGGTGTTCTTCATGCTACCTCACTTTCTGCTGCTTCCGGTCATTCCTGTACATGCAACCGCTGTATGATACCGAATCGTGGTTCTCTGCGCATGCATCGCAACACTCGTTGCACACCTTGTCACCGCACGGGGCTTCAGCCCAAGCAATGGTGGTGTCAACTTCGGTGTCGAAAGTGCCGATCAGCTCTCCGCAATGATCGCAATAGATGGGGAGTTTCACCTTTTCACCTCCTGATGGTTGGTTTGTTTCTTACGATGTTCTTTGGGACATTGATACCAATCGGATCTTCTTCCCCAGTAACGATCTTTTCCGCCCCTAGCATACAAGCGGCTTGGTGCATGATGTTCTCGAAGTCCGAGTACCTGTCCGTTGATATGCCAGCCGTAGGCATTGTCTTCGATTTCGAGAAGTTTCTCGATGAGCTGTTCTCTGGTGTATAATCCCATTCATCCTCCTTCATTCGATCTTGTCCATAAAAGAAAGCAGGACATAGCCATCGCCGATGAAACCCCACATCTCGCCATCGTCATCCATGTGGCAGACGGTCACGGTAACGGTTGCGCTGTCTTTGAGCCACCTGATGTGCTTTCCGCCGGGCTCCATCCGCACATGGAGGCGACCTCCGGAAACGTTCATATACTGGCCGCAGCCGTCCAGATTGCAGGTAAGGTACTCGCTTTTTACCCATCCGGATCCACTCTCAGTAACGCCGGTCACGAGTACCCATCCGTCCTTCTCATCTTCTGCGGTGACAGAATCTCCGGCGCAAAGCCATCCGCTTACTTCTCCCCAAGGCTCTGTACGGATGTTGAGAGTGCCGCTCTGGATTGCTGCGTACATCGTGGTTTCTGCCGTTGCGCTTCCGGCAACAAGAATGAGGATCGCGGCCATTGCTGCCAAAATCTTTTTCACGTTCGATTGCACCGACCTTTCTTCTGTTTCACATGGGAATAACATCCCTTCACGGCTCTGGCTGCGGACATGAAAACCCATCGCCGATGACGGCGGTCGTTAATAAGGCACCCATTTCCTTGATCTTTTAGAGCTCCCCGGAGCAATCAGTTGGACGCTTTGTCCTGAAGCGCGAGATACTGCCTCCAAGTTTCTTCGCAGGTGTCGGGAGTGAACTCGTGATTCATACACCATCCTACAATCGGACATTTGGGCCCATCCTTGCCGTTGCAGTCATAGAATTTGGCGATCTCTTCGGGGGTCATCCGTTTACTGTTCTTATCCATACATTACCTCGAATAGTAGAGCCGATTGATAGCCCGACAGACGGCGTTCCCGATCGCTGCAAACGGACAGAAGATCAGGAACACCGGGCCGAGGATTAAAACGGCGACAAACTTCTTCAGAATCCGGGCAAGGGCCCATCGCTGATACCGGTCGAGCATTACTCTTCTACACCCAAGTCAACGTCGTCGTCGGAGTAGTCATCGCTGTCGAGCTCGTCAAGGTTTTCGTCCTTTAGGGTGTCGGTGGGTTCGGCCTCTCCGTCCTCATCTTCGGGCTCTCCGGATTCGTGGTCAGGAATGCTGCCAAGGCAGATCTGGTTGCCATCTTCATCACGGGCAATGTTGTCGCTGGCTTCCCGAACGACACCATCAGCATCGAACATGGAGATTTGCGCCCGGATGTCACGCATATACCAACAGTCGTTCTCTGCGTCATACACGAGCTCATACTCCCCGGACATCTGGCCGGACTTCTTGTCTTTTGTCTGGACGATGGACTGAACATCGTGCTCGAACTTTGGGATGATACCGGTACGGTACACAGACTCATTGGCGATGCCCCGGTTCTCGATGCTGATTTTCAGCTTGACGGTCACGGTTCCTTCGCTGGACTGGCTCATCTGCATGGTCTTGATCGTCTTATTGATGATCTCGTCCATGTCATGCTTCATAGCCTGCAAGGTTTCGCTCTCCAAGGTAATGGGCCTGATGCCGTTCATGTTTTCAATAACGCTCATTTTCTGATCTCCTTCTCAATTCTGTACAGATTTCTGATCTTTTCGATCACTTGGTAAGGGTGCAGCTTGACAACCACACGAGGTCTGTCGGAGTACATCTTCTTGGCTCTCAGCTCGACCACTTGCTTATCGTCATCGAAGGCGATGCCGTTGAGTGCATCAATCACGCTCTTGCACACATTATCAGCATCCGGCTTCTTGGCCGGGAAGATCTCACCATCGAGCATGAGCTGGCGAGCTTTCTTGCTGACGGAGGCCGGGATCCCGAAGTACATCACCACAGACACCCTGATCGGCCCCTCCAGCTTCGGGAAGCGACCGTACACATACATCGCCTTCACCCGGTTTTCGTAGTTGACCGTTTTCTCCGGCGTGTATGCCATGGTGAAGCTGCTGCCTTTCGGCCTAGCAAACCTCGGACGGCCTTTCCCTTGCGGTTCCCCAGGTACGGTGAAGACTACATCGTCCATGTCATCACCCATCCTTTCCGTAGCCGGGGCAATCAGTCTTAGGCTCTGCGAAGTAGACCATGTAGTCCGTAGCCTTCTTATTCGCCCTCGGCTCCCGTCCCTGCCAGACAACATAGCCGTTGGCGGTCAGAATGGCGGCGAGCGTCCTCCGATCATCTTTCTCATAGCACCTGATCTTTCCGATGAGCTTTTGGTCCATCAGTCGTCATCTCCTTCCAGAATGGCCTTCATCTCGTTGAAGTTGGACTTCGCCTCGGCTCTCCGCCACGACGGACCGGAGTACACAACCGGGAAGCTGCGCTTCAGCAGACGATCGAAGATTCTGGCCTCTTCTGTGGTTTCGGGCTTCAACATCCGGTCAAAAGCCAAGTTGGTCGTCAGGATCATGGGCTTCTTCTCACTCAGCCGAGCGTCGATGTAGCTGAAAACCCGCTCCCGGCCAAATTCGGTTGATCTCTCGGCACCGATGTCGTCGATGATGAGCAGCGCGCACCGCCTGATCCGATTCATGTACGCTTCCTCTTCATCCGGATCCCGGAGCTTCAGCATCGTGTATGTCGATGTCATGAACACAGATTTACAACGCTGGATGAGCTCGTTCCCGATACAGGCTGCCGCGTAGGTTTTCCCTGTTCCGACGGAGCCGTGGAACAGGAGCCCGTTCCCTTTTTCAGCCATCTGGTCGAACTTCTCAACATATCTCCGGATCATGTGGAGAATTGCTTTGTTGTCAGTTCGCTCCTTGAAGCTGGAGAAGTTAGCATTGACGTACAGATCGGGGATGCCGCTCGTGCTCCGGAGCCGTTCGATCGTTACGGCCTCCTTCTGCTTCCGCTCCTTTTCGTTCTCGGCCTCGATCTCGGCCTTCCGGCACTTACATGGCGTATACGGCCTGAACTCAACATCGTTGCCGTCTTCACCCTTGATCGTCACGGAGGTTTCCTTCTTGGTGTGGCACTTGCCGCAGTAGAGGAAGCCATCCGGCCCGATGTAGTCGCCTTCTGCCTTGGCGTTCATCTGGTGCGATGTTGCCACCATGTTTGCGAGTATCTTGGCGTACATCAAATCACCTCCATTCAAAACGGGTTATCGTTATGCCATTGCTGCTGGGCTGGAGCCCTGAAGAGCGACGGGTTCCGCTCTTTCACGGCATCAACGACCCATGTGAGGATCGCCCGGTAATCGTCCTTGTAGGTCTTGCCTTTCGAGCCCTTGTAGTTATCGAGCAGCCGGATCATCTCAGCCGCCGCTGCCTCCCCGTACTCGCTGACCAGCTTTTGATGCTGCTCAACGGTCATGTGTACGAACTCTGCGTATTTCTTCTTCGGAGGCTTTTCTTTCTTGGGCTTCGGCTCCGGTTTTGGCGGTTCAGGCGGTGGATCTTGCGGCTTGATCTCCACTTTCGGCTCTTCCGGCTTCGGCTGTTTAACTCCCTGCTTCTTCAGGTTGTATTCCTTCCGCTTCCGCTCCCGTTCGAGGACTTTCCTCTGCTCAGACCTGTTGATCTGGCTTTTCAGTATTTGAGCTTCACTCCAGCCTACAATGAGAACCATATCTCCCGCCATCTCGATGAACCCGGCACTTAGAAGCGCCATTTCGATCTCATCCCTGCATGTTCCCTTTAAGAGATCCGGCGAGATTGTGCTCCACAACTGCGCCATGTCAACGAATCCTTGCTGGTCCGCTCCATAATCCGCAAACATCCAGATCTCATACAGGATGCCGTGCGCTTCGGCTACGGAGCAGCCCAAAGTGTGAGCCATCATCCGGAGGCGGAACGATTCTCCGCCTCCGGGCATGAAAATGAAGTTCATCCAAAGCACTACCTTTACGGGCGATTACAGATCGTTCAGATCTTCCGGAGGCGGCGTTTCGTACTCATCATCGTCGAACGGAGGATCCTGATCCGAATCAGGCTCCCGCTGGATGCTCTCACCCCGGTCGCGGATCTCGTCTACTATGGTCTTGTAAACGTCAAAGGTCATTGCCTGTGTGGAGCTAAAACCGTTTGCGAGGACTGCCTCCTTGACGATCTCGTTGCCCCGCTCTTTCCCGAACAGTTCATGGGCGAGCGCGAACAGCGCCTGTCGCTCTTCCTTGGTGATGATGCGCTGGCCCCCGTCATTTCCGCTCGCCTCTTCACTCACCGCTTCGATCGGGATAGCTCCGGAAGCGATCATCTCTTCCTCGGCGTACAGCCCCTCGTAGTCCTTCGGGAAGGCTTCACGCAGGGCCTGACTGACGGCGACTTTGTTCAGCATCGTGGCCGGCTTGCTCTTCCAGTTCGCCATTCCCTTGTTGTACTCAGCCAAGGAAACCTCTTTGTAAACGGTGCGCTCTTTGCCGCTGCGCAACACATGGACACGACACCAAGCACCGATCAGATTCTCGCCGGGGTAGAGGCAACAGCCTTCCTTCTGCACATATTCGGTCCCTCTGGTGACGGTGATGCCATCCTCCTTGCAGATGTAGTCCGGGTTGCAAAACGCCCGGTTCAGATATGCCATCTTGCCGACAACCATCTGAGCCGGCTCTTCTTTGCTGTACTTAATCAGGTACACCTCACCCTGAACCAACGGGTTCAGCCGCTGGGCTTTGCAGGTGTTCATGTAGAAAACAATCTCCTGATCGGTTACATACTCTGACTTACCACGGACGAGGTACTTCTTGACGAAGGCCATATCGAGGCTGACCTTCTGCCCTGATACCTCGTAGACTACTGACAGGGCGTTGCTCTCCGCCACGCTCAAATCGTTGCTCATTTCGCTCACCTCACGCCACTCACGCTCATGCGCACAGTTTCCCGGTACTTGATTCCGGGAATCTGGATAGTTCCGTTGGATGCCTTAATCAGTTTCATGATCGCCTTTTCATCGACCGGCCTGATGACCACACCGGACACGCTGATCGGTACAGTATCGTGATCCATGAAGATGATCTCATAGTCCTTGCTGGTACTGATCCCGGCCACCTTTGGGGTGAACGCCTGAACAACTGTGTTTGAGCCAACCTGCTCGGCCACGGTTGCCTGTGCAAAAGCGAGAGCGGCAGCTTCATCGTCTCCGTTCTTTTCGGCTTTGATTGCTTCTGCCAGCTTCTTCTCAGCTTCCTCCTGTGCCAGTCGGCGCATCAGCTCTTCCTGTCTCCGGGCTTCTTCCTGCTTCCGTCGGAGATACTCGGTCATCTGCATCTTGCAGGTCTTTTCGGCCTTTAGAAGTGGTTCGAGCATCTCCTTCTCACGGGCGCACACGGCCTGATGGGATTTGTGGGCTGCCTCCTTCATGGGGGCGAAGTAGTCCTTGACGGTCTTCATGTTGGCCTTGACCGTCTTAGCGAACTCACAGGCTTCCTGATACTGCTGATCGTTCTGGATGGATAGGGTGGCTGCGTCATTTTCGATCAACGATATGTTGATCTGCATTTCCTGTTCCTGACTGTAAACTGCTGCTTCCATGTGGTTCCTTACCCTTTCTTGTATTTCTGAATATGGCTGTATACGGTCATCAGCGCCCCGAAAGTAGTCCACGCTTCAGCCCCGCTGGCCTTATCAGTGATATGCACCTGAGGCTTCCCAGCCTTTTTCAGATGGAGCACGGCCTTCCTGTCAACCGTGATCCCGTGTGAAACGAGAGCTGCTTTGTATGCTTCAAGCTGTACGCTCGTGAGCATCCGGTTCACCTGAGCGGTGGTCTTCACATCGACCAGCCAACGCTCACCCCTGACATCGCATATCAGATCGAGTGTCCCAGCGTATCGGTAGATCTTGTGGTAGACCATGATCTCGCTCGCCAGTATCTCAACTCTGTTCTCATGCACCCATGCCAGAAAACCGTCGAAGTAGCCTTTGTACTCCGGCTTGCAGTCCTCGATGCCGTACTTTGCGAAGTTTTCAATAGCTTCGTGGACTGTGCTGCCGCGTTCGGCTGCCAGATCGAGGATCTCTGCGTCTATCCCCTTGTACATCGAATCCGACAATGGGCGCATCAGTTCAGACACGCTGGGAATCCGTGTTCCGTACAGCCAGTAGGTGTGGTTCTTCTCCTTGAACTCCAGTTCCGGAAACTCCGGTACTACGAACAGTTCACTCACTCGCTCCCTCCTTAATCTCGTACTCATAGCCGAGCGCCCCGATCAGGAACTTCAGCTCCGGGCGGACACACTCTTTGTGGATTTCTCCACCCGGAACCCTGAGAAAGTGCTGACCGACGGTCACGCAACGGCCACAGATCTTGCAAGTTCGACCATCTCCGGTGCGATTTCTCGCAGTTTCCGAAGCTGCTCCGAGGTAATGCCCAATCGTTTCCATCTGGATTCTTCCTCCTTTTCGAGCTGCTTCGCCATTCGGTATCTGGCAAGACATTCAGCCTCGAACTCCCTTTCCCGGATCACATCCGGGAGAAGAAGCGGCACATAGTCCAGTCCGTTCCCCTGAAGCTCGGCTTTCCTGATAGCATAAGAGAGAGCGTCCTTGAACTCATCTCCAGACAACTCCCTCCCGATCAGCCGCTCCCCGTATGCCCGTGCTTCCCTGATTTCCTGATCCATGCCCACCGTCCTTTCCTGCAAAAACACCAATGTCGATCTTCCTCATCCGCCTGATGGCTTCGTCGAGCTGACTTTCCGTGCAGATGCCAAACTGCTCCCGGAGGTATTCCAGTGTTGCGTTGACATCCACCAGCTTCACCCTTTCAGTGCTTTCTCACAGAGCATCCTTAGCTCGGACAAGACGATCATGATCTCATCTACCCGATCCCGCAGAGCCTCGAAGATTACCCGTTCTCCCTCGCAGTCGAGGCCACTCAGGCCAGCTTCGATCAGGGCGCTACGGAATTTCTCCATGTTCCCGCCTTCGGTTGTTTTCAGCAGTCTCAGAACCACCTTCTCGATCGATGTGATCTCCACGGCAATCGGCTGTCCCTTGCCAATCAGACAATCATTAGCGCAGTAGGCGTTCATGATCTCCGGCGCTTTGTAGAGATCGGACATCCTGACGATCACATCCACCGGGATGCACTTCGTAATGCCGAGCTCGTAGTTCGCCAGCGATGACACCGAGATATTAAGTAGTTCTGCGGTGGCTTCTCTGCTGGATAACGCCGAATTGGTTTTTGCGGCCTCTTTCCTACAGCGAAAATAGATATTGTCAACCCGTTTTATAGAGCCGGTTGCCATTTCGTTTTCTTATCCTCCTTGGTAAACTGCTACTGGGATGAGGGTTGGCTGCACTTCTGGTCAAGCTGCTCATCAATGGCTTCGGCTAAATCATCCATGCTGACACCAAGCGCCTTTGCCATCCGACGGCCAGCCATGAAGGTCGGCAGCCGGCGGTTCTTCTCGTAGTCGGAAACAGTCTGCTGATTCAGACCGCTCAAACGACCGAGCTCACTTTGCGTCAAGCCGGACGCTTGTCGGAGCCTCCTGATGCCAATTACTTGCTTCTGCGTTTTTTTCACCCCCTAATTACTGCTTTATTTGTTTTACGTAGTAATCTTACAAAGAAATGCTGTTGTTGTCAATAGTAAAAAACAAAAAGAGCGGTATAAAAATCACCGCTTTTCGATGTATAATATATTTTGGAGGTGTATCTCATGACTTTTCGTATCAGGCAGTTGAGGCTGGAGCGGAAGATCTCTCAGATGCAGCTTGCTTCTGCCATCAATTCCAGTCAGGCTTCAGTCACGGACTGGGAACTTGGAAAGAAGGAGCCAAGGCCGGAGATGCTCATTGCTATGGCTGATTTCTTCGATGTGTCGCTTGACTATCTCTGTGGCAGATCGGATGTACCGTATGTCGTCCGTAGCTACACCACGCGGAATGGCGAGGTGATCTGCTTCACAACGGAAACGCCCTCCGATCAGACGATAGAAGGGCGCACCGCTGAAACGGTCAGTTTTTCAGTTCCAGAGGAAGATCTCGTTCAAGTGCGTGGCAAAGAGCTTGAACGACTTGTTGCTTCCCTTGTGGACAAAGCCTTGAAAGATCGACAGTCAGCCGGACGGTGATCTGGCCGTTTTGCCGAGTGATCTCGATTTCAGCAATCGACATGCTCATTTTTCTCCTTTCCGGTACGACACCCACACCAGAATTATACCATCTGAAAAAGGGGTGCAGCATGAATTACTCAGACAGATTCCGCCAGATCATTCTCGATCGCCATATGTCACAAGCCGAGTTTGCTAAAGCTGCGAATTGCAGCGAAGCCTCCATGTCGAGATACCTGAGCGGCACGAATACCACGCCGCCGGTGACAGTCTTTGTATCGCTGGCCGAAAACCTCGGCTTGTCTATTGACTATTTGCTTGGCTTGACCCGTGTTCCTTATCCTAGGACGAGCGCCGAAGAGTTCGGCTACATCATGTACGACTGCTACTCCAGAGCTACCGACCGGGACAAGCTGCTCGTAGGGACCATTCTGAACAGCTATCTCACAGAGGAAGAAGTTACGATGCAGTACGACCTGCGGTAGTCTCCCCTCTCTCTTCCCCCATACCCCTATCTCTTACTCTTAGATACTTAGAGTTACTATACCCCATCGTTACTCTCTCTTTACTAAGTATCTATATATACCTGTCTCTTATACACATCTGACGCTGCCGACG
>ENA-OZAF01000539-OZAF01000539.1-human-gut-metagenome-genome-assembly--contig:-NODE-539-length-15105-cov-5.986379_pt1 | contig 15105 bp, 13 predicted proteins | sample MGYA00244207_ERZ653498 | MGnify/ENA primary metagenome ERZ653498 (study PRJEB26926, sample SAMN06165156) | human gut metagenome | biome: ENVO:00009003; feature: ENVO:2100002; material: ENVO:00002003... | reverse complement strand
GGCTCCTGTGGAACAGCTTCCTGTCCGGCGTCTTCCGGGGCCTGGGCGCCGCTTTGGGCTTTTCCGTGCTGGGCGCGCTGGCCCTGCTCCTCCTGGGCCGCATCTTTGGGGTGGAGTTTTCTTAACGCCCTTTTCTTGGCAATTCAGAAAATCCCCTCTTGCAAATTCTCTCCCGATGCTTTATAATCATATGCGTTCGGGGATGTAGTCTCAGCCGGTTAGAGCGCTTCGCTCACATCGAAGAGGTCGGGGGTTCGAGTCCCTCCATCCCCACCATCTGTCGCAAGCTTTCCGTTGCTTGCGACTTTTTTTCTTATGTCCCGTTGCCAGGTCCCATCTTGGGACCATAGCGGTTTGTAGGCGGCATTGCCAGGCCCTAGGCCGGAGTATTTAGTTCTTCAACCAAGCCCCAGCTTTCCCTTTATTAACCAAATTACATTTTCTCAGTTAAAATTTCTATCCTCCTTGAAAACACTGGTGTTTCCAGCATTTTCACCGCCTTGGATTGGCCCTTTTCCCTCATTTTTTCCCTTGCGAGAAGAAATGAGGGAAACTTTTTTCAGGCCGTTCCTACAACCTTATCCAGAAGCCTTGCAGATGTCCGCTTGGCCTCTCTGGTGGCGTGGGCATAAATGTTCATCGTGGTACTTACATCAGAATGTCCCAGCAGCTCCTGCACATCCTTGGGTGCTGCCCCGTGAGAGAGAAGGTTGGTCGTATATGTATGCCTCAACAGATGGAAGTGAAAATCATCCATATCCCCGATCTTCTTTCGGGAGTATCGGCATACGCTGCTGACCGTTGCAGGAGCTTCATAGGCTCCATCAGGCCGCAGGCAGACGAAGGAAACCTGGGTGTAATCTTCCGGCGGTGTCTCTGTCCGGGGCAAGGAATAGACCTCGTAGTAGGTGCGATTTTTTTCCTTGACGATGCGATAGTAGTTTTGAGAGTACAACGGCCCATATTTTATGCTGTTCAGCATTTGCTCCTTTTTGGCTTCCCGCAGGATGGCCGCCAGGGTATCGCAGAAATCCACAGTACGGATTTTCTTACGCTTTGTGGGGCCAATCTGCGTTTTCTTCCTTACGGAGTCATACCGCATACTCCGACGAATAGTGAGGCACTGTTCCTTCAGGTCAATATCCTGCCAAGTTAGTCCACACACCTCACCGATACGAAGCCCAGCGAAATAAGCGATCTGGATAGGCAGTAACGCGGGATTGTGCTTTTTCTTCAAAAGCTCATTCAGCGCCAAATACTGCTCATGGGAGATTGTCGGAGTTTCAATGGGAAGCTCGCCTGTGCCATCCTCGGTGAACAGCTCATATTCATCTCCTTTGACCCGTTTCACCACATACTGCATCGGATTGAAGGTAATCAGCCGCTTGGGGAAAACCGCAAAACGGAAGGAATTTTGAAGCACTGCCAAATACTGGCCCAGCGATCCTTTGCTCAAAGCCTCAACAGTTTTTCCATCAGGACCTGTCCCTCCGAAGCTCAACAAATCCATATAGCTTTGCAGATGGTCGGAAGTTACCGTCTTGAGCTTGCGCTTACCAATGGGGTGCTTCTTGATGCGGGAAACAGTGTTGATGTAGGCTGTCACCGTCCCATCGCTCAGCGATCCGGGTTTCAGTTCTTCCTCCACCCACATATCCAGCATATCCCCCAAAGTGATGTTCTTGGCCTGTGCCAGAAACATCTTGGTTTCATAGTCCTCCATCGCCTTGCGGAGCAGTGACTCGGTTTCACTCTTGCTTTCCGTTCCCGGAAATTCCTTCTGGACACGGTTGCCACTGGCATCCTCTACATAAAAGCGATAGTACCACTTCTTTCCTTTCTTTCTTACAGATCCTTTTGCCATAGCAAACTCCTTTCTATGCTGGCAAACGGAACCGTAGTGATGTGTCACCCTGATTATAGCAAAGGGTGTCCACTCTATCAAACATACCGCTTGCTTAGTATCAAAGTTTCTATGTTTAATCCACCGCAAGGACCTGATTGCGGTCCAGAAGATCGCGGCCCTCGTTGATCTGCATAAAACAGCAAATCACATCCACGCGGACAATAGACTTGCGCCCGATCCGCAGGACCGGGATTTTTCCCCAATCCACAAGGCGGCGGAGGGTATTGCGACCAATGCCGGTATAGTCGGCAGCTTCTTCAATCGTCATACCGATCTTACCAAAGCCCGCAGGCTGAACAGCGGAGTATCTTTCTGTATGAGTACGCCCGGAAGTCCCGGACGGAATATTCGCATAACAAACAGGCGAATTTGAAGTCATAATGGTTCGCCTCCTTCGAGAACAAAAAAGCAGCCGCGCCGATCTGGTTAGAGCCGTTGTAACATACGGCGCACTTCGGCGCGGCTGCCTTGATTTTTCAGTAACTTCAAGTCCGCTGTATTTGCCACGCATCCCCAGCGGTGGGGATATTGCAGGCCGCCCCTGGCAGGGCTGTCATAACTCCGCAGCATCGTTCAAAGCGTGTGCCGCAGGGTTCCCCCTCAAGTCTGTGGGAGGTCGTGAGAAAGTATCTTTAACCCCCGCGCTGTCATCGCGCCCGGAGTGCCTGTCCGGGTCTAAGGTATGCGTTGATCGCTCGGATAGCTTGTCCCATCACCTCCTTGAAGCTATCGTCATGGCGGCGCACCTTATGTCGCTCATCACGCGGGTTTCGTACCTGCAATACCGTATATTCAGTTGTCATGGTTCTGTGAAGGGTGAGGAAAATGTGTCCTTCACCTATCACATTTTTTCGGGTCATTTGTTAGGTATTTTTAAGAGCTTTCGCAACCTTTTTTGAAATTTTTTTCATCGCCCCGTCAAGGGAGAGAGAAATGCTGGCTTTTGTTACTCCTTCGAGCTTTGCAATCTCCGTAACGGACCTTTCCTCGGCGCAGTACATCCAAATACGCCGGTACTGCTTGGCATTCAAAATGCTCCTGAGTGCAGCCAGCCGCCGCTCCGTCAGAGCTTTTTTACCAGCCTGTAAATCTGCTTCATAGAGCTTTGAGAAAAATTCATCCTCGGCGGACTGGACCGCTCCGACCACATCCAGGTAATCATCCAGAGCCACCCGATTATCGTTGAAGCTCCGGCCTTCCTTTTCTGTCTGGTGGTAGTCTGCATCAGACCAGGCTTTCCATTTCAGAAATTCTTCCTCACTGGAAAAGTCTGCGCGGGTGAGCCGGATGCGTCCATTCACGCTTATGTAGATGATGCTATCTTTCTCGCGCTTATTCTGCGCGTATTCACTTTTCTTATTAAACATACTTGTCCTCCATTTCAATTCAGGGGTTAACGGGTGAATTGAAATGGGGACGGTGGAGAACGACACCCCACGGAAAACCGCAGGATGCGACAAAAAACGCCTGACTGGTCATACGCCAGCCAGACGCTATCTGGTGTGCTTTGCTGCTTACCTACATAGTATAGTTCATCTTCTTGGGTATATGTCCCCGCTGCCGGGGACAGGCTTTTTTTGACAGGTAAATTCCTGCCGGATTATGTCGAAGCTGTTCTCGCTTCACGGCGGCTCCCTCCTAAAGCCGCCGTGTCAGCGTATAGGCGTCACTCCTTTGTCGAGGGCATAAGGAACGGCGGCCTTGATGTTACTCAAAACCGCCGCAGTACCCTGAAAATCCATTATGGGCGCACGAAGCTACCTGCCCTGCAACGGTTTTTTCTTTCCCCGTTTAGCCGGGCAGGATAGCTTGTCTTATTCGGTTTATTCTTGGTCTTGTGCGGCTGCCTCTTTCAGCCGCGAAAAGCTCTCATCGCTGATGATGTGTTCAATCCGGCAGGCATCGGCCTCCGCAGTTTTGGGGTCAACGCCTGCGGCGATAAGCTGCTCGGTAAAGAAGCAGTGACGCTCGTAGATTTTTTCGGCAACCTCGCGGCCCACATCGGTCAGATGGAGAAAGTGATCTTCGTCCATCGTAAGAAAGCCGCCGTCCCGCAAGGTAGCCACTGCATGGCACACGCTGGGCTTTGACACCTCCATGTGCCGGGCCACATCTACGGAGCGCACCATACCGAGTTTCTTTTGGAGAACAAGTATGGCCTCCAGATAGTCCTCCCCGGACGCATGAAGTTTCATAAAGACCTCCCTTCGCTATTAAGTCAAGCTCCATCCAGCAGCACTCTTTCGGATATTGACGAAATCCTGATAGATACCCGGCTGCTCCAGAAGTTCCTCGTGAGTGCCATGCTGTGCGATCTGGCCGTTGTCGATTACCAGGATTTGATCGGCATTCTGGATGGTATTCAAACGGTGTGCAATCACAAGCAAGGTCTTACCCTTTACCAGTTCAGAGATGGCCTCCTGAATATAGCTTTCATTGTCGGTATCAACACTTGCGGTTGCTTCGTCCAAAATAACGATAGGCGCATCCTTCAGAATACAGCGCGCAATCGAAATACGCTGTTTCTCACCGCCGGAAAGCGTAGCGCCGCCTTCTCCAACTACGGTCTGGAACCCGTCAGGCAATGCCATGATGAAATCATAGCAGCGGGCTTTTTTTGCCGCTTCATAGACTTCTTCCTCCGTGGCATCCGGTTTTCCCATGCTGATGTTGTTATAGATCGTATCCTGAAACAAATACACACGCTGGAACACCATACTGATCTGATCCATCAGCTCCGACAGAGGTACATTCCGAATATCCACACCTCTAATTGTCACATTGCCGGATTTTACATCCCACAACCGGGCCAGCAGATTTGCGATAGTGGATTTACCGCCACCGGAAGGGCCGACCAGGGCTGTCATAGAGTTTTTCCTCATAGAGAAATTGATATGGTGCAGCACTTCTTTGTCCTGATAGGCAAAAGCAACATCGCTAAACTGTACTTCCGGCTGCCCCGGCTGTGCCTGGGAAGGCAAGTGCTGCTTACCAGTATCGGGGAGTTCTGGCTCGTCCAATACCGCTTCAATACGATCCAATGCCGCGTTCATTACAGTCAGACGAGATGCCTCGCCATAGAGTGCTTTCAGCGGTCCGAACAAATCAAATACGAACAACAGAACGCCAAGGACATAAGCCAGGGAAAGGCCGCCATTCTGTTCCAGAAAGATTGCCAGCCCGAAGATTGCCGCAATACCAATGCCATAAAGGATATTCAGCCCCATGGTCCAGGGGGTCATTTTTCTCTCAAAGGCAAGGGATGTATTTCTGGACCGCTTGAAATTCCCAGTTAATTCTTCCGACTTCTCACCCAGCAGGTTATAGCTCTTAATAACGCCAATACCTTCCACAAAGGACAACACGGCATCCGTCAGCCGTTCACTCTGTTCCTGACGGCCCGCCGCCTCCCGAAAAGATACTTTGTTCATCCCCTTGGATACCAGCCATGCCAGAATTGTCACGATGGCGGCAATCAAGCCAAGCTGCCAGTTCAGATAAAACATGAAAGCCAGCAGAACCAGGGAGGAGAGCAGATAGCTCATCATATTGCCCAGGGTACTCATGGCAACTTCCTCGATAAACACCATATCGGTGCTAAGAACCGAGCTGATCTTTCCGATGTTGCCAGAAGTGAAGTATCCCATTGGAAGTTTCCGCAGATGGCCGCCCAGCTCCATACGCTTATCAGCGAACATCAAATATCCCGCCGCACTTTGCAAGCTGTCGCTAAGATAGTGTACGAGCATCTGTACAAGCACAGCCGCAGCAAGACCAAGGCCCACATAGAGGCAAGTCTGGCCGGTCAGCGTTCCGGCTGCAAAGCCGCTCAAAATTACAAAGGCCAGGAAAATTGGCATTTTGGAGAGGATGGACTCCAAAAACGCACAGACAAATGCTCCCTGGATACGGCCCTTATATCGACCGGAGAGTTTCAAAATTCTTGAAAACAAAGCAAACATTTATTTTCCCTCCTTTGCAGTGTGTACTTTCCACTCGGCGCTGTCCTGCGCCGCTTTCCACAACTTTTGATATTCAGGGCAGGATTGGATCAGCTCCTGATGCTTGCCTGTTGCCACCAGTTTTCCGCGATCCATAACGCAAATTTGGTCGGCGTTCATAATCGCAGGTAGCTTGTGAGCAATGACAACCAGGGTTTTACCTTTTACAAGCTCTGCAATAGCGGCCTCCATCTTTTCTTCGTTCTCTGGATCGGCGTAGGCAGTTGCCTCATCAAGCACTACAATAGGAGCATCCTTTAAGATCGCCCGCGCCAAGGAGATACGCTGGCGCTGACCGCCAGAGAGCATCTTTCCTGCGTCACCGGCCATAGAATGAATACCCTGGGGCAGTTTTTCCAGGAACTCCATACATTGGGCTTTCTTCGCTGCTTCCATTACTTCTTCGTCCGTTGCGTTCAGCCGGCCAAGCCGGATATTTTCCAGCAGCGAGGTGTTGAACAGATATTGGTCCTGCGCCACATAGGAGATGTGGCTGTTCAGCGCCTCCAGGCTCATATCACAAAGTTTCTGTCCGCCAATAGAGATACTGCCTTTTTGCGGGTCATAATAATGGATCAGCAATTTGGCTAAGGTACTCTTGCCGGAACCGGACTCGCCTACAAGTGCGGTTTTCTGCCCTGCCATTGCGGTAAAAGAAATATCATGGAGGACTTCATCCTCCATAACCGTAGGTTTCCCGTCCGGGCCTGGCTGCATGGTCTGATACGCAAACGAAACATGGTCATAAGTAATGGTGTCATCTTTTCCGTGGAACCCATCGTCTGTCTGCTGAAGCTCCGGTGCATCCAAAACCTGTTCAAGCGCAGAAATCTTATAGTTAAGCTGCGGCATCGTAGGCAGGAACCCAAGAGATTTTAGCAGCGGCATACCGATGCTCAAGGAAAGGCATAACACCAAAATCAGATCCGGCAGAGCTGACCAGCCTGAAAGAACAAACCATGCGCCCAAGGGAAGGGTGAGGATGATGGTGCAGGGTAATAAACTGCTGTAAATCGCCATCCAGGGCCATGCTGCCTTATACCATGCCAAGGTATAGTCCCGATAGTCAGAAACATCTTTGCGGAACCGTTCATAGGAGTCTGCATCCTTATTGAATACCTTGACAACCTCCATGCCGTTGATGTACTCAATGATGGTATTATTCATCTTCTGTCCGGCCATATAATAAGGTCCCATTTTCTTCATGCCAACGGAGTACATCGTTTTCATAGCAATCAAGCTGATGGGAATAGAAGCCAGGGACAGCAATGCCAGTTTCCAGTCCACGAAAAACATCGCCACATAAACCGCAATCGGGATCATTAGATTTGCGATACCTTCCGGCATAGAGTGAGCCAACAGAACTTCCAGGCTGTCCACATCATCGACGAACAGCTTTTTAACTGTTCCCGTACCTTTATCCTGGATCACTCCAAGGGGCAACTTCTCAAATCGTTTTTGCAAAGCAGTCCGCAGACGCAGCAGCGTGTCATAGGCAGCCTTGTGTGAGATGTTCAATCCCCAGCCGTAGAAAATTGCCTGCAAAACCAGGCATACCAATACTAAAACCACTCGAAGAATGACGAAGGAGGCGTCTATCGCTTCCCCCATAACCAACGGCGCGATCACCTGGTAGGCCAGTACGAAGGGAAGCACCCCCATAAGGACGCTGACCAGCACAACCGCTGTTGCCGCATAAAGCCCCTTTTTATGAGGCCCTGCGTATTCAAATACTTTTTGGAACATAAGTCTAACCTCCCATCAGGTAAAATACTTTTCAGAAAGAGTTTTCAAGATTTCCGGCGAAAGCCTGTGATTTTGAATTGCTCCGTGATCGTCTAACTGAACTACTTCCGTACAAGTGCGGACGATAAATTCAAAATCGTGGGATACCACAAAAACAATCACCCCGGAATTAGAAAGCTGTTCTATCAAATTGCTAACGCGAACCATCGAGTCATAATCCAAGCCGCTGGTAGGCTCGTCAAAGTAGATCACCGGGCTATCCTTTACGATGGCTGCGCCAATGGTGACGCGCTGCTTTTGACCGCCTGATAGGGAGGCTGGGTGACGCTCCCGATATTCTGAAAGCTCCAATGCCTCCAAAGTGGCATCTACTTTTTCTTTACAATCCTCCTTTATTCCCAAGGACAGTTCTTCTTCCACACTACTGGCAAAGAGCTGATAATCTGTATCCTGCATAACAAGATAGGAAAGCGACCGCCTCTGCCGTGGAGTGAGTTTTTTCCCGTCTAAGTTGACTTCCCCATGCCGCTGCTTTAATAGACCAGTCAGGATGGATAAGAGTGTTGTTTTTCCGGCCCCGTTGTGTCCAAGGATGCCAATCACATCTCCAGCATGGGCTTCGAAACTGACATTTTGAAACACATCCGGGCCTTTCTTATAGGAAAAACCTAAATTGTGGACCTCCATCAGATGTGTTCCGCTATGCGGACGCGGTTTTTCCTGATAATGCTCCGCATCACGCTCCGGGTATGCTGTCCGCAAACCGTAGGAAATGCGTGTTTCTTCCGGCAGTGAGCAAAATTCTTCTCTTGTAAACTCACGCTCAATTTTCCCTTCCTGTATAAGAAAAACCCTGTCAATCAAATCACGAAGATAGTAAAAGCGATGTTCTACCACAAAAATGGTATATCCAGCGTTTTTAAGTTTCCCCATAATTTCAGCAAGCCGTTTTGTGGCGGCATAATCTAAATTGGCCGATGGCTCATCAAAAATATAAACTTTTGGAGCGAGTGCATATACAGAGCCGATTGCGATCTGTTGCTTTTCGCCGCTGGACAAAGCAAAAATGCTTCTGTTCAAATAGTCTACCAATTCCAGCTCTTTTGCAGCTTTTGCAACTCGCTCAATCGTTTCCTCACGGGCGAGGCCAAGATTTTCGCAGCCAAAAGCCAGTTCCCGTGTCGTATCTGTCATGAAGAACTGAGAGCGTGGGTCTTGAAACACCGTCCCGATCTGTCCGGCCAGCTCGGAAGGCTTCATCTCCAATAATGATTTGCCATCCATCAACAGATCGCCTTTGATTTCTCCAGGATAAAAGTGTGGAATAAGGCCATTGAGGGAACGGATCAGTGTTGTTTTGCCGCAGCCGCTTCTTCCGGTCAAGAGGATAAATTCTCCGGTCTGTACGGTCATATCAATACCACGGAGAGTAAAATCCTGACTTTCTTCATATCGAAAGCTAAAATTCTGAAATGAGATCATCGTCACACCCTCCACAAAATGATTTCCCCGATTTTGGTCTGGTCAATAAGGAGCAGGCCAGCCAAAAAGAGGACACCCAGCAGAGATACTATGATTTCCGGCCATGCAAAACGGATCGGCCTCAGCGCATATCGTTTGCATTCCAGTTCTAACCCTCGCGTTGTGCCAGATGCTGCAAGTTCATCTGTGACCTTCAGGCATCGCATCAGCAGTGGTATCAAAATATACTCTATCGTCGCCAGCGGATGAGATACCCGTTTCCAGAGGGTATCGCTGATGCCTCGAATATCCATCGTGCTGCGGATTTGCCGGTATTCAATCCGTAAAGTAGGAATATAGCGGAACATGACCACAAGAGGGATCGTGACTGCCTGCGGCAGCCGCATCCTTTGAAGAGCCACCATCAGGTCGTCCATGTAGGTGGTCCGCAATATCCAGAGTCCCATCATTACAATGGGGATCAGTTTCAGAACCGTCACGCCGAACACGCTCATAATCACACTCAAAACCGGCACCTGCACATAACGGAGCAGAGCATTGAGATAAGCGACAATGATATAGGTCACTATCATTTTTACAGCCCATTTCCCGCCATTACCCAGGGCGATGAACAATCCGTAAACCAGCATGAGTACAAGACTGACAACTTCTCCGGCCAGAAAATAACTGACAAAGCCGATGCAAACCAGGAGAAGGATCTTGCAGCGCGGGTCCAGGAGCGCAGACCCATGAAGGGACTGCCGCTCAATAATCTGTTTAATTTGTGCTTCTTCCATTCCAATGCCTCCCTATAAAATCAAAGTGCGGGACCACATTCAGCCCCGCACTCTAAAATCAGGCAGCCCGCTTGCCCGCGTTTGTCTGATGAATTTTCAGGGGGCTGATCCTGTTATTTTACTGAAACGAGTCCAGCCTTGATAAAGTGTTTCTTCAACGCTTTCTGGCCGATAAAACCGCCAATCAGACCACCTACCAGCCCAACAGCGACAATGACTACCAGCATTGGAACAGAAGTAATATTCAGCATCCCTTCGATGTACTCCGGGGCAATATTATTCTTCTCCATCGCGCCTACAAAGGCACTTTGAAGGAACTTGATGGGGCAGATGGCGCTGAAAGCAAAAATAGCACTGAACAGCGCATACGCCGCCATCATAGATTTCATCGTGATTTCTTTGCGTCCCATAACCAGGAAGTCGCAGATGACACCGCCAATGACCAGACCGATGGGGATGAACCAGAAAGCGCCCACCAGCAGGAACAGAATGGCTTGAATGGCGGCGCAGATGGTGAATACACCCTTCTTTGGCACTTTGGCCAGCAGGAGCATCATCACGATACCATTAGGGATAGCAACAACGGACGGGTAAAACACATTGGTCACCGGGCCAGCCACGCTCATAATGGTGCTGATAATCATGCAGATGATCCACATGAGGGCAGTCAGGACACCGATGAGAATAAAGTCTTTCGCATTCAACTTTTGTTTCATGCTCATGCCTCCTCACTTTGTTGGAAAATTAAAATGTGGTGTAGTTAGCAGAACCTAACCACACCACATAGAATATCAGTTATCGCAGACTAATCCAACCCAAAACCTGCCTATTTTGACCCAAAAACGGTCAGACTTTATTTTTTGCGCTATTGAACCGGTTTTCCCGATAATTTTTGGGTGCTACACCATACCGCTTTTTGAAAGCAGCCGCAAAATTGCTGGCCTTCCCATAACCAACTATTGCGGCAACTTCGCTTACATTCCAGTCTCCTTCTAAAAGTAACTGTGCGGCCTGTGCTAAACGCTGTTCAATAACATATTGATGGATCGGCATACCATAGAATGAGGAGAACCCGCGTGTCAGCTTTGTCAGGCTCAAGTGTACCATACGAGATAGTTCTTCGCATGAAGGGGCGAATGCAAGCTGACTGTCTATAATGCGCTTGGCCTCCATAATGGCAGTCCTTTCCGTCCGGGACATAGAGATGCTTTTCCCCATCAGGATGTCCAATTCAAGGACCTCACCCAAATAGATGGACAGTAGTTCCAATAGCTTGCCATCCAAATACAAATATCCTAAACCACCGCGATATTGAGTAAAACGGCTTGTCTCCGCTAAAATCTGGTCCATGATGGGTGTTACGGGAACTTTTGAAATTCCATTAAGAAGTTTCTTCTCATAGGCGGCTACTTCCTGCCCATCAAAATAATCAGAGAGAAGTTGAGAGAAATATGAAATCGGAATTTTGATGCTTTTGAATGAGAAATTACTGTCCTTTTTGTAGCAAATATATTCCGTGCCTCCATGCCCGGCATAGATACAGGACTCATTTTTCTGAATAGTAACAGAACGCCGTTCATCCATGATCCCCCAGGAAATTCCGTCATTCAGGCAGAAAATAATTTGCATATACTCCTTACTGACAGTTCCCTGCACATTCATATCTGCCTGATAGCACATCTGCCAGTCAGAAAGAATGACTCCATGTTTGATTTTCGTTTGAGCAATTCGTCCTTGCCCCATGTCGGATGGAATATCCATCGAAATCGTCTGAGGAGAATTTGCTATGAGGTCGTTATATAATTTTCCAAGATAATGGTTTCCATGCGTCATCGTGTTTTGCTACCTCCGAGGTGGTTAGTTCTGGCTAATTCAATGATATACCAGAAGCGACTTTATAGTCAAGGAAAAGAAATGCTCCGTCTTTACAAAAAAGCAGAGAGCGCAATAACTCTCTGCTTTTGATAATTTACCCGTAAATAAGTTCACAAAAAATTAACTCGTCAATTTGCGCTCTCAGCATGTTCATCAGCCCCACCCAGCGCATGGGGTCACGGGCTTTCAGTTCCTCGGTGACGCCCGCCGCCTCCATCATGCGGGGCAGCATGGCATCCATCCGTTCACGCGCCGCCCGGTCAATCTCCAACAGGTGCGGGTACAGCTTTTCGCTCAAAATCAAGCTGCTGTAAAGGCCGGGCCGGTGTTCCTTCAGGTAGCGTTGCCGCATACGGCCATACTTGCCGATGGGAGCCTCCGGCTGCTCGGAAAGTTTCAGGTCGGGGATGTAGTAATCCCCGCAACGGGTGTAAGTCAATTCGTTCATGTTCGTCCTCCTTTGCACTGTGCTGGTTAAACTGCGGCGCTGGCCAATACGGTGGCCTTGCGCGGCTCCTGCCTGGGTAACTGGCTGACGGGGATAAAAATGCCCTTCTCCATGTCCTCGGCCCGGATCGCGGCCTTTGCCGCCTCCACCTGGGCCTTGCGCCTGGCGTTGTAGCGTTCTTCCCATTCCTTCTGCTTGCCGTTTGCCTTGCGGCGTAAGTAGTTCTGGTGAAGCCTGTCCTTGCGTTCCTCCTTCTTCCGCAGTTCTTCCTGTTCCTCCGGGGTCAGAGGAACCGGCTGCAAAGCGGGTGGGATATACCGGCCCACAAAATTGAAGTAGATTTCAACCTCCTGTGTGGTGTCCTGGCTGCCTTTGCGGGCGCGTTCATGGACAAGGATTTTCTCTACAAACTCGTTGAGCATCGTATTTGTCAGCGTGTCGAAATTCTCGTACTTATCAATCAGGGCGATAAACTTCTCCGCAGATTTCCGGCCCTGCTCATAGCCGGTAACGGCCTTTTCCAGTTCCGTGATTTCCGCATGGAGAGCGTCCTGCTCTTTGGCATACTGTGCGTCCAGGGCCTCATACCGGGCGTCCGGCAGCTTGCCCAGGGCGTTGTCCTCATAGATTTTGCAAATCAGCTTTTCCAGTTCCCCGGCCCGCTTTTGGGCGGCGGCCAGCCGTTTCCGCTTCTTGGATATATCGGCGGTCTGCTGGGCGGCCTGCGTTTCCTGGACGGTGCGGATAAACTCGGCCCGGTCATTCTTGGAATACTCCGCGATGGCCCGGAGCATATCGGTTATCAGGGTCAGGACAGCCTCGGCCCGGATGCGGTGCTGTGTGCCGCAGAGCGTCCCGCATGGAATTTTGCTGTACTGGCTGCAAGTAAACTGTGGGTCACGCTTACCGTTATTGATGCGATGGACATACATCTTGCCGCCGCAGTCGGCGCAGTACATCAGGCCGGTCAGAGGGTGGGCCTCGCCCCAGCCGTCCGGGTAACGCCTGACATTTGCCCGGATACGCTGCACATTGTCAAAGGTTTCCTGGTCGATGATGGCCTCATGGGTATTCTCGAAAATCGTCCACTCGCTTTCGTCAACATAGTGGCTTTTCTTGTCCTTGAAGTGCTTGCGGGTCTTGAAATTGATAGTATGGCCCAGGTATTCCCGCTTTTTTAGGATGTTCACAATGGTAGACGATCCCCAGCCGTAGGGGTCTTTGACCGGCTTTGACCTGTTTACGCCCTCGTGAAAGCGAGCCAGATGGACAGCGGGGATTTCAATCTTTGCCTCGGACAGCAGCTTGGAGATTTGATAGGGGCCATAGCCCTCCATCGTCAGGGAAAAGATACGGCGTACCACTTCGGCGGCTTCTTCGTCCACAAGCCAGTGTTCCCGCTTTTCGTCCCACAGATAGCCGTAGATAACGGTGCCAGTCAGGTGCTTGCCGCTCATGCCTTTGGACTTGAACACGGAGCGGATTTTCCGGCTGGTGTCGCGGGCGTAAAACTCGTTCATAATGTTGCGGAAAGGGGTAAAATCATCATCGCCTTTCAGACTGTCCACACCGTCATTGATGGCGATCAGCCGGACACCGCGCTGCCGCAAAATCTCCATGACCTGGCCGACTTTCAGATAGTCGCGCCCCAGGCGGCTCATGTCCTTTATGACGATGGCCTCCACCCGTCCGGCCTCGACTTCCTCCATCATCGCCAGAAAACCGGGACGGTCAAAACGGGTTCCCGATACGCCGTCATCGGTGAAGTGGGTGGGGTTTGGCAGCCCGTTCCGGCGGGCATAGTCCTCTAACATCTTTTTCTGGTTCGAGATGGAATTGCTCTCGCCCTGTAACTCATCATCGCGGCTCAAACGCTCATACAGAGGGGTGATTTTCTCGTTTCTCATGGCTGTACCTCCTGAAATGAAAATGCTCTAAGTGACTGCTTCACTAACCATGACAAAAACCATGATTAAGAAGTCACTTAGAGCATACATCTTCGTAAACCATTCTTAGCTTATACCGCTTCCCCGGCCCGTGGCCTTGCCGGTATTGCGCGTCGATTTCATTCGAATGCCACTTATCGGCCAACCGGTACTGGAAATCGCCCCGGACCTGTGCTATAATCAATGCATGCATCAAAAAGGAGGAACCGCTTTCCCGGCGATTCCTGATTGCCTTTGATTTTCCATCCATTTGCGATGCAGAAGGAAAAACTGCACGCCATTTTAAAAATAGACTCTGCGCGTGCGAAAGAGAAAGGAAACCCCATATGCCCTGCACAACGATTCTGGTCGGCAGGAAAGCCACCCATGACGGCTCGACGATCATCGCCCGCAATGACGACGGTGGATTTGAAGCCAAGCGCGTATTGGTTCACGCGGCCAGGGAGAAGGCCACCACGTACAAAACCGTCATCTCCCACCTGACGGTGGAGCTTCCGGGAAACGCCCTGCGCTATACCGACTGCCCCAACGTCTCCAAGAAAAACGGCGTATGGCCCGCCTGCGGCATTAACGAGGCCAACGTGGCCATGACCGCTACCGAGACGATCACCAGCAACGTCCGGGTCGTCAGCGCGGACCCCTATGTCCGGTATCAGGAAAAGAAAGGCCGCAATACCAAAGAGGTTCCCGGCGGAATCGGCGAAGAGGACCTGGTGACGTTGGTGCTTCCCTATATTCGCTCTGCCCGGGAAGGCGTGCTGCGCACCGGCGCGCTGCTTGAGCAGTACGGCACTTATGAAGCCAATGGCATGGCCTTTGCGGATGCCAACGAAGTCTGGTGGCTGGAAACCATCGGCGGCCATCACTGGATGGCAAGAAAGGTTCCGGATGAGGCATATGTAGTAATGCCAAATCAGCTTGGAAT
>ENA-OZAF01000536-OZAF01000536.1-human-gut-metagenome-genome-assembly--contig:-NODE-536-length-15141-cov-4.559459_pt1 | contig 15141 bp, 16 predicted proteins | sample MGYA00244207_ERZ653498 | MGnify/ENA primary metagenome ERZ653498 (study PRJEB26926, sample SAMN06165156) | human gut metagenome | biome: ENVO:00009003; feature: ENVO:2100002; material: ENVO:00002003... | reverse complement strand
CCGTGCTCTCCTCGCGCTTTCGCACGTTCAAAACGCCCGGCAACCTGAACAACCAGACCGGCGTGCCGCTGACGCTGTTCCGGCTCGAGCCGGAGCACGAGCTGGCCATCATCGAGATGGGCACCAACCACCCCGGCGAGATCCGCCGCCTGTCCGCCATGGCGCAGCCGACCATCTGCCTGATCACCAACGTGGGCGTGGCGCACATCGAGTTTTTCGGCACGCGCGAGAACATCTTCCGCGGCAAGGCGGAGATGCTCGAGCACATGCGCCCGGGCGGCGCGGTCATCGTCAACGGGGACGACGACATGCTCGTGCGCCTGCCCGGCGCGGTGCGCTTCGGCTTCCAGGAGCACAACGACGTGCGCGCCTGCGATGTGGAGGATCTGGGCCTGTCCGGCAGCGCGTTCACGGTCTGCGCCGGGGGGGAGCGGGCGCGCATGCAGGTGCGCGCGCCCGGCCGGCATATGATCGGCAACGCCCTGGCGGCCGTCGCGGCCGGGCTGGCGCTCGGCATGCCGCTTGAGGAGCTGCGCGAGGGCGTGGAGCGCTTTTCCCCCGCCGCCGGGCGCATGCAGGTGCGCCGCGGCGCGCACTTCACCGTGCTCGACGATACCTACAACGCCAACCCCACCTCCGTCATGGCCGCCATCGACGTGCTCGAGCGCGCGCCCGGGCGGCGCGTGTGCGTGCTGGGGGACATGCTGGAGCTGGGCGCGCAGACGGAGGAGTTCCACGAGGTCGTGGGCATGTACGCGGCGCTGCACGGCGTGGACCTGATCGTGTGCGTCGGCACGAATGCGGAGCAGACCTTCCTCGGCGCGCATGCGCTCGCCCCGCAGCGCGCGCGCTATTTTGAAACGCAGGAGACGCTCCTCTCCATCCTGCCGCTGCTGCTGCGCGACGGGGACACCATCCTGGTCAAGGGCTCGCGCGGGATGCACCTGGAACAGACCGTGGAGGCGCTGCTCGCCCTCTGAAGCGCGCGCGCGGCGCCGCACATTCTGCCGCGGCGCGCTGTCCGGCCGGACGCGCCCGCATCCGCCGCCCCGATGCGCTGAAGCGCCCGCGGCCTGAGTCGTTTGCGGGGTTGTTTTTTGCAGGGGCGCGTTGTACAATATCCCTCGTGGGACATGGGATGACAACCGGAAAACGGGCAGGGGCGCGCCGCGCCGGGCCGCGCGTCAAGACGATCGACACGCGGCATGTGGACGTGCTCGACGGCGTGCGCGCCGCGGCCATCCTCATCGTCGTCTGGTTCCATTTCTGGCAGCAGAACTGGCTGATGCCCATCTTCGATACGCCATGGCTTTCCTTTTTGGGCGTGACGCAGATCAACATCGACAACATCCCCCGCACCGGCTATCTGTTTGTGGACCTGCTGCTCCTACTGAGCGCCTTCTGCCTGTTCCTGCCGTATGCGCGCGCGGCGCTGCTGGGCGAAGCGTACCCGTCGGCGCGCGCGTTCTACCGCAAGCGGATTGCGCGCATCGTGCCGTGCTATTATCTCAGCGCGCTGCTGATCTTCTTCTGCGTGGCGCTCCCCTCGGGCGCGTACTGGAGCGCCGGCAGCGCCGTGCGCGACCTGCTGGCCACGCTCACCTTCACGCAGACGTTCAGCGTGGAGACGTATCTGGGCACGCACATCAACGTCGTGTTGTGGACCGCGGCGGTGGAGATGCAGTTCTACCTGCTCTTCCCGCTGCTGGCCAGGGCGTTCACGCGCCGGCCGCTGCTGACATACCTGGCCATGGCCGCCGTGTCGGAGCTGTACCTGCGCGCGCTCGCGCTGCCCCATCCCGAGTCGCTGCGCATGACGCTCAACCAGCTCCCAGCCTTCTTCGGCGTGTTCGCCAACGGCATGGCGGGCGCGTACCTGTTCGTGCTGCTTGCAAAGCGCGTGCGGCGCGGCGGCTGGCTCTCGGCCGGGTGTACGGCCGCGTTTTTTGCCGCGCTTGCGCCGCTTGCCGCCATCCTCAACGCGCAGGCGCACGCGCCGGTGACGCAGGTGTATCAGGCGCAGATCCGCTTTGCGCTCTCGCTCCTGTTCCTGGTGATGATCCTTGCGCTCGCGCTCTCGTGCCGCGCGCTGCGCGCCGTGTTCAGCAACCGCGCCGCGCGCTTCATCGCGGCGATCTCCTATAACCTGTACATCTGGCACCAGTGGCTGGCCGTGCAGCTCAAGCAGTGGCGCATCCCGTACTGGACGGGGGAGACGCCGCCCAACATGACGGGCGACCTCTCCTGGCAGTGGCGGTATACGCTGCTCTTGCTCGCGCTCTCGTTCGGCGCGGCCATCGTGCTGACGTACTGCTTTGAGCGCCCGGCCGCGCGGCTGCTGCTGGGGACGGGGCGGCCGTCCGGGCGCGCGGCCAAAACACAGACGGAGGGATACTGATGCATTACGAATGTACGCCGCGGGGCGTGTGCGCCTCGCACCTCTCGTTCGACATCGAGGACGGGAAGCTCCAAAACGTCGTCTTCACCGGCGGCTGCAACGGCAACCTCAAGGCCATCGGCCTGCTTGTGGAGGGGCGGGACGCGGCGGAGGTCGCCGGCACGCTGCGCGGCAACCGCTGCGGGCACAAGCCCACCAGCTGCGCCGACCAGCTCGCGCAGGCCATCGAGCAGGCCGTCGCCGCGCGCTGACGGGGCGCGCGCCGCCCGGCGGCCCCGCGCGGGCGGCCGGGCCTGCCGGTCTGCCGCGGGCCGGCGCGGACCGGGCCCCGGACGGCAAATTTCCCTGTTTACAAACGCGGCCGGACGTGATAGAATGAACCATCTGTGAACCGGCTACTGGGTTTTGCGACTCTCCGACGCCTTACTCTGTTGCCGGGGATACGAAATAATGGAGGGAAAAACCATGACCAAACAGGAAATCATCGAGAAGTATGCCCGGCACGAGGGCGATACCGGTTCGCCCGAGGTGCAGATCGCGCTGCTGACGGAGCGCATCAACCATCTCAACGAGCACCTCAAGCTCCACAAGAAGGATCACCATTCCCGCCGCGGCCTGCTCAAGATGGTCGGCCAGCGCCGGGGGCTGCTCAACTATCTCAAGGAGAAGGACATCGAGCGCTATCGCGCGATCCTGGCGAGCCTGAACCTGAGGAAATAAGAAACGGGCGGGGCTGGCCCCGCCTTTTCTTTTTTTTCGATCGCGCGGCGCTGCGGACGCACGGCGCGGGCCGCGCGGCCCCCAAAATGGTTATAATGAACATGAAGATAAAGGAAAGAGAAGGAGAAAACAAACACCATGCAGAGAACGTTTGAAACGGAGATCGCGGGCCGCAAATGGACCGTCGAGACCGGCAAGTATGCCGAACAGGCGGGCGGCTCCTGCCTCGTGCGCTGCGGCGAGACCGCGGTGCTCGTGTGCGCGACCGTCGCCAAAGCGCCGCGCGAGGGCGTGGACTTCCTGCCGCTGAGCGTGGACTTTGAGGAAAAGCTGTATTCCGTGGGCAAGATCCCGGGCGGCTTCATCAAGCGCGAGGGGCGCCCGTCGGAGAAGGCCGTGCTCACGTCCCGCCTGATCGACCGGCCGCTGCGCCCGCTGTTCCCCAAGGGCTTTTACAACGACGTGCAGGTCATCGCCACGGTGCTCTCCGTGGAGCAGGACGTGGCGCCGGACGTGGTCGCCATGAACGGCTCGTCCATCGCGCTGTCGATCAGCAACGCCCCCTTTGCCGGGCCGACGGGCGCGGTCAGCGTCGCGCTGGTGGACGGTGAATACATCCTCAACCCCAACTGCGAGCAGCGCGAGAAGAGCCGCCTGAGCCTGACGGTCGCCGGCACGCGCGACGCGGTGATGATGGTCGAGGCGGGCGCCAAGGAGGTCAGCGAGGAGGAGATGCTCGGCGCGATCCTGTTTGCGCATGAGGAGATCAAGAAGATCGTCGCCTTCATCGAGGGCATCCAGGCCGAGGTCGGCAAGCCCAAGCTCGAGGTATCGATTCACCAGCCGGACGCGGAGCTGGCCGAGCAGGTGCGCGCCTATGCGTTCGACAAGGTCGCCTGGTCGCTCGACACGTTCGACCGCTACGAGCGCGAGGCCCGCAGCCAGCAGGTCAAGGAGGAGACGCTCGCGGCCTTTGCCGAGGCGTATCCGGACGCCGCGAAGGACATCGATTCCATCCTGTACAACATCACCAAGGAGATCGTGCGCGACAAGATCATCAACCGGCACATCCGGCCCGACGGCCGCGCGCTCGACGAGATCCGCCCCATCTGGTGCGAGGTCGGGCTGTTTGGCCGCACGCACGGCAGCGCCGTGTTCACGCGCGGGCAGACGCAGGTGATGACCATCGCCACGCTCGGCACCATGCGCGAGTCGCAGATCCTCGACGGCATCGGCCTTGAGGACAGCAAGCGCTACATGCACCAGTACAACATGCCGCCCTACAGCGTGGGCGAAACGCGCCCGATGCGCAGCCCCGGCCGCCGCGAGATCGGCCACGGCGCGCTGGCCGAGCGCGCGCTCGAGCCCATGCTGCCCAGCGAGGCGGAGTTCCCGTACTGCATGCGCCTGGTATCCGAGGTCATCAGCTCCAACGGCTCCACGTCGCAGGCGTCCATCTGCGCGAGCACGCTGGCGCTGATGGATGCGGGCGTGCCGATCAAAAAGCCGGTCGCGGGCGTCGCCATGGGCCTGATCAAGGACGAGGCCAACGGCAACATCGCCATCATGACCGACATCCAGGGCCTGGAGGATTTCCTGGGCGATATGGACTTCAAGGTCGCCGGCACGCGCGAGGGCATCACCGCCATCCAGATGGACATCAAGATCAAAGGCATCGACCGCGAGATCCTCACCCGCGCGCTCGAGCAGGCGCGCCGCGGCCGCCTGTTCATCCTCGACCGGATGATGGAGACGCTCGACCAGCCGCGCGCCGAGCTCTCGCCGTACGCGCCGCGCATCCTCACCTTCACCATCCATCCGGACAAGATCCGTGACGTGATCGGCAGCGGCGGCAAGACGATCAACAAGATCATCGCCGACACCGGCGTGAAGATCGACATCGAGGACGACGGCACCGTGTACATCGCCTCGCCGGATGCGGCGGCGGCGGCCGAGGCCAAGCGCATCATCGACGGCATCGTCAAGGACATCGAGGTGGGCGACGTGTACCTGGGCACCGTGGTCAGCATCCAGAAGTTCGGCGCGTTTGTCAACCTCACGCCGGGCAAGGACGGCCTGCTGCACATCTCGCGCCTGGCCAACAAGCGCGTGGAGAAGGTGGAGGACGTGGTGCAGCTGGGCGACCAGATCCTCGTGCGCGTCATCGACATCGACAAGCAGGGCAAGATCAGCCTGACCCGCAAGGATCTGCTGCCGCCCGAGCAGGAGAAGTAACCGGCACCCGACCGGCGAGCGGGGCGCAGCAGGCCGCTGCGCCCCTTTGCATAAGCGGCGGCCCCGCTGCATACGCTGGAGCATAGCAAGCTCTGGAGGTGCGTATGGGCAGGGAGCGCTGTGTGGACGGGCTGATGAACGCCGTCAACGTCTTCATTCTGCTGATGATCGTGCTGCTGTACGTGGTGACGGGCACGGGGCTTGGCGACGACGCGGTAGCCGCGCTCTCGTCCGGCACGATCTACCGCGGCGGCGGGGAGGGGCTCGTTGCGCTCGAATGTGCGGTGAGCTGGGACGCGCAGGCGCTGCCGGACATGCTCGAGCTGCTGCGCGAGCGCGGCGTGCGCATCACGTTTTTTGTCAGCGGGGAGTGGGCCAGCCGCAACGAGGCGCTGCTTTTGCGCATGGCCGCCGACGGGCACGAGATCGGCACCATGGGCTACATGCCCATGCTCGACGGGGACGAGACGCTCATCCGCTCCGACCTGGAGGCGTCCGCCGCCGTCATCTCGGCCACGACGGGCGTGCGTCCGGCGTATTACTATTCCGGCCTGCGCGACCGCGCGGTGTCGCTGCGCGCGGCGGACGCGCTGGACATGACGCATGTGCTCTGCTCGTGCGACCTGCTCTCGGCGCGCGGCAGCGCGGCGCAGATCGCCGCGCGCGCATCGGAGCGGCTGTTTGATGGAAGCATAGTACGGTTCCAGCCGACCGCCGCGGCCGCGCAGGCACTGCCCGCCATCCTCGACGCCATCGAGGAACAGGGGTATGCGGCGGCGACCGTCGGCGAGATCCTGTTTGGCAAGGAGAAGGTATGACAAAGATCGTAAAACTGCAAAACGGCGTGCGCGTGGCGATGGAGCGGATGGAACACGTTCGCTCCGTTTCCGTCGGCGTCTGGATCAACACCGGTTCCGTGCGCGAGGGGGCGGACGAGGGCGGCGCCTCGCACTTCATCGAGCACATGGCCTTCAAGGGCACGCCCACGCGCACGGCGGAGCAGATCGCCGCGGAGATGGACGCGGTGGGCGGGAGCATCAACGCGTTCACGTCCAAGGAGTGCACCTGCTTTTACGCCAAGGTGCTCGACGAGGACCTGCCGCTGGCGGTGGACGTGCTGCTGGACATCGCGTTTCGCGCCTCATTCGACCCGGAGGAGCTCGAGCGCGAGAAGCGCGTCATCACCGAGGAGATCCTGATGACGGAGGACTCCCCGGAGGATCTGACGGCCGAGCGCGCCAACGCGCTCTTCTTCGACGGCCACCCGCTGGCCCGGCCCATCCTCGGCACGCGCGAGAGCGTCGCCGCGTTCGACCGCGGCCGGCTGCTCGCCTACCGCGGCGCGCACTACACCGCGGCCAACACGGTCGTCGCCTGCGCGGGCCATTTTTCCGAGCAGGCGCTGCTCGCCCTGCTCGAGGACAAGCTCGCCCTGCCCGGCGGCGCGCCCGCGCCGCAGCTTGCCGGGGGCTTCCCGGGCGGCGCTCGGGCCGAATGCCTGCAAAAGGACATCGAGCAGGTGCACCTGACGCTGATGCTGCCCGGCTTTGCGCGCGAGTCGGACGGGCAGTACCCGCTCGCAATCCTCTCCAACATCATCGGCGGCAGCATGAGCTCGCGCCTGTTCCAGAACATCCGCGAAAAGCGCGGCCTGGCCTACTCGATCTATTCCTACCCGCTCTTTTGCGCGTCCACCGGCGCGCTCGCCCTGTATGCCGGCACGGGCGGGGAGCAGGCGGTGGAGGTCGTCTCGCTCATGCGCGAGGAGCTCGAACGCATCCGCCGCGGCGGCGTCGAGCGCGCGGAATTCGAGCGGTGCAGGGCGCAGCTGCGCGTGAGCTACCTGCTGGGGCTGGAGAGCAGCGGCGCGCTGATGAACGTCATCGGCAAGACGGCGCTTTTGCAGGAGCGCGAATATCGCATGGAGGATACCCTAAACCGCATCGAGTGTGTTACAATAGAGGATATCATGCGGATCATCCCCCTCGTGCTGGACGAGTCGCAGATGTGCGCCTCGTTCGTCGGCCGTGTGGACGGCCAGCGCGACGCCCTGCTCGCCGCGCTGCGCTGAGGCGCGCGGCGGTCCGCGGAAAGGAGCCGGTATGGACAGGCTGGAACAGATATTCGCCATGCAGAAAGCGCTCAACGACGACATCGAGCGCCGCCGCGGCCTGCATTTCACCCAGGAGGAATGGATCGAAAAGACCATCCTCGCCACCCTCGCCGAGCTGGCGGAGGTGCTGGAGGAGTCCAACTACAAATGGTGGAAAAACGATAAGCCCATCGATGAGGCGGCGCTCAAGGAGGAGCTGGTGGACGTGCTGCACTTTTTCGTGAGCCTGTGCCTGCGCAGCGGCATGGACGCCGAGGAGCTCTACGCCCGCTACCTCGACAAGAACCGCGAGAATTTCGACCGGCAGTACGGCCGCTCGGCCAGGAAGGGCTACGAGGTGGAGGAGCATGGCTAAGGCGCGCGTCCGCCTGCGAGGCAGGTTTTTCCTGCTGCTGCTCGGGCTCATCGGCTTTGCCTCGCTGATCATCGTGCTGATCGTGCGCGGCGGCGGCTTTGCGGAGGCGCGCTTTGGCGACGTGACGGGCACCATCGCGACCACCGGCGCCATCGTGCGCGACGAAAACGCCGTATACACCGAGAAGTATGAAAAGATCATCTTCTCCGTCGTCGAGGGGCAGACCGTGGATACCGGCGCGCAGATCGCGCAGGTGTTCAAGCGCGGCTATCAGGATGAGAGCACCGTGACGCTGCTGCGCCTGCAGCGCGAGATCTACGAGTATCAAAAGAGCGTCATCGGCGCGGATGCGGCGGCGGGGCTTGCCGATATCGAAAACCGCATCGCGGCCGTCGAGCAGCAGATCCGCGACGCGGCGCGCGGCGCCGCGCAGGCGGACATGCTCGCGCTTGAACAGTCGCTCAAGAGCCTCCAGGCCGAGCGCACGACATACCTGGAGAGCGCCGTGCCGGCGGACGGCACGCTTTCCGCGCTCTATGCAAGCCTGGCCGAGCAGGAGCAGGCGCTGACGAGCTGGACGCGCAACATCGTCAATTCCGCCGGCCCCGGCATCGTCAGCTTCTATTTCGACGGGTATGAGCGCGTGCTCAACGCCGCGCAGCTTTCCAGCGTCAACGCCGCGCTGATCCGCAGCGTCATCAGCGGCGGCAACACCGTCACCGCGCTCGGCACGACGGCGGAAACGCCGCTCTACCGGCTCGTGCAGGGCTCAAAGTGGTACCTTGCCTTCATCACCGACGCCGCGGAGCCCATGCGCACCGCCGAAGGCGAGCAGTACTATGTCGTCTTTGACGATTATTCCACGCTCACCTATCAGGCGACCGCGCTCGCGCCGGTCGTGACCAGCTCGAGCGTGGTGAACATCCTCGAGTTCAACGTGGACATCGGCAACTTCCTCGACGTGCGCACCGTCAAGGCGACCATCACGCACGCGGCGCAGGGGGTCATGGCGCCGCTGGAGTTCATCGGCTTTGAGGAGGGCGCGCCCTACGTCGAGGTGCAAAGCGGCGACGCGCGCGTGCGCGTCATGGTCAACGTGCTCGCCGCCGATGAGGACAACGCCGTCGTCGCGCCGGTCAACGCGCAGGATACGCTCGTGTCCGGGCAGCGGCTGGTCAAGCCGTAAATGGGCCAAGGAGGCGGAGAAACGGTATGAACGGACGGGATCAGGCGGCGCCGGCCGCCGATGAAGCGGAAGCGATCGCCGCGCGCCTTGCCGATGTGCGCGCGCGCATGGCGCGCGCCTGCGCCGCCGCAGGGCGGCGCGCGGAGGACGTGCGCCTCATCGCCGTGACCAAATTCGTCGAGCAGGCGCGCATCGCGCCGGCCCTTGCCGCGGGCGTGACGGACGTGGGGGAGAACCGCGCGCAGGAGCTTACGGAAAAGTTAACTTTTTTTGAACAGCACGGCTGCACGGTCCATTTCATTGGACAACTGCAAACGAATAAGATAAAATACGTTTGTGGCGCGGCGGCGCTCATCCATTCGGTGGACAGGCTTCCGCTTGCGCAGCAGCTGCAGCGGCGCGCGGCCGCGCTGGGCGTGGTGCAGGACGTGCTGCTGCAGGTGAACATCGGCGCGGAAGCGCAAAAAGGCGGCGTGGCGGCGGATGAGGCGCTCCGGCTGCTCGACGAGGCGGCCGTGATGGATCACCTGCGCGTGCGCGGCTTTATGTGTGTCCCGCCGGCGCTGCCGGAGGCGGACGCGGTGCGGCCGTACTTTGCGGCGCTGCGCGGCCTGCTCGAGCGGGCCGGCGCCGTGCATCCCGAACTGCCGCTTACGGAGCTGTCCATGGGCATGACGCACGATTTTGAAGCGGCCATATGCGAGGGAGCGACGATGGTGCGCGTGGGCACGGGCATCTTTGGCCCCCGCAGGATGAGTCAGGTTTGATCCCGCCGCCTCGGGCGGCAGGGGATATATGGAACGATTTGGATCGGAGGGGACTGGATGGCGAGCCTGTACAACAAATTCCTCGATTTCATCGGCATCGAGGAGACGGACGACGTGGACGACGAGGACGAATACTACCGTGAGGAGCCGCCCGCGCGCCGGGGGAGCGACAACGTCGTAAACTTCAACAACCGCGCCGCGGCCGCGCCCGCGCCGCGGCGCGCGCAGCATGACCGCGCGCAGCAGCACCAGGCGGGCGGCCTGCCCGTCTCCGGCGGCATGAAGATGATCGTCTACCATCCCGTCAGCTACGAGGATACGCAGAACATCATCGACAACATCAAAAACCGCAAGCCCGTCATCGTCAACATGGAGGAGCTGGAGATCGAGTGCGCGCAGCGCATCCTGGACTTCCTCTCCGGCGCCGTCTACGCGCTCAACGGCACCATGTCCAAGATCTCCCGCGGCATCTTCGTCGTCGCGCCCAACAACTACGACGTGGTGGGCAACGGCGAGGACGAGTACGACATGTAAGCGCGGAGCCGCAGCATGATCAGCATCGACGATATCGTCAAAAAGGAATTTTCCCGCTCGTTCCTGGGCTATGACATGCGCGAGGTGGACCTGTTCCTCGACGCGATCATCGAGCAGCTCGAGGCCGACGAGCGCGAGCGGCAGGAGATGCTGACCGCCATGGAGTATCTGCTGCGCGAGCTGGAGCAGTTCGACGATATCGCGGGCGATGCGGACAGGCAGCTGCGCGAATCGGTCGAGGCGGTGCGCCGCGCCGCCGCGCCGCGCACGCGCGCGGTGCACGTCAACCCGGTCGTACCCCCGGCTGACCCGGCCGCGGAGCCCGCGCCGGAGGAGGCGGGGGAGGCGGTCGTGCTCGAGGAATACGAGGTGTACGCCGCCGCGCCGCAGGACGAAGCGCCCATGGCGCAGGCGGAATCGGCGCAGCAGCCGGACGAACCCGCGCCGCAGGCGGAAGAGGACGAACCCGCGCCGCAGCCGGAAGAGGACGAACCCGCGCCGCAGCCGGAAGAGGACGAACCCGCGCCGCAGGCGGAAGAGGATGAACCCGCGTCCGCGCCGGAACAGGATGCGCCCGCGCCGCAGGAGGAAGGGCCTGTGCCCGCGGAAGCGTCCGCCGCGCAGGAGCGCGAAGCGCCCGCAGACGAGCCGGTTCCCGTGGAGGAACAGCCCGCGCAAGCAGAAGTGCCCGCTGCGCAGGCGGATGAGCCCGGGGCGCGGCAGGCGCAGGACGGCTGAGACAAGGAATGCCGCTTCGGCGCCCTCTGCCCGTGCAGAGGGCGTAATTTTGTGGCGAAGGCGGCACAAATGCTGTTGACAAACGGCGGCGCAGCCGATACAATAAGTGACGGTCGTATTTTGGAGGCATGCCGATGGAATTGCAGCTCGCAGCCGCGCTCAAGCAGCCGGGCGAATCGTTTTCCTTCGCGCTGGAGGAGCCGGTCGGGCCGCAGCCGTTCGGCGGCCGCACGGTGGCGTTTGCCGCGCCGCTGTCGGTCACGGGGCGGTATGTGTTCGACGGCAAGGCCGTCGCCGTGGAGGGCACGGCGCGCACCTGCCTGCGCTCGGTCTGCGCCCGCTGCGCCGAACCCTTTGAGGAACCGTTCGCGTTCCGCTTTTCGGAGCGGTTCGTCAAGGCGTCCGAGCAGGGGGCGGACGAGGAGAGCTATCCCTACGAGGGCAGCGTGCTCTCGCTCACGCAGGCGGTGATGGACAACCTGTTCCTGCAGCTGCCGCTCACGAGCGTCTGCCGGCCGGACTGCAAGGGGCTGTGCCCCGTGTGCGGCGTCAACCGCAACCATACGGCCTGCAACTGCGCGCCGGCGCGGCCCGCCGGGCCGTTCGCCGCGCTGCATGACTTTGGCAACGAACGATAAGGAGGTGGGACCATGGCCGTACCCAAGAGAAAAACTTCAAAGGCCAGGCGGGATTCCCGCAGGGCGAACAACTTCAAGCTCGCACAGCCGAACCTGACGGAGTGCCCGCAGTGCCACGCGCTCAAGCCGTCGCACACCGTCTGCAAGACCTGTGGGTACTACGATGGCAAGCTCGTCATCGATATGGACGCAAAGGAAAAGAAGAACGCGTGAGCGCGCGCCTTTTCCCTGCGCCCTGACCCCTTTTGCACAGAGACTTTCATCCCGCGGGTGAGGGTCTTTTTCCATTTGTTTGCCCACCGGCCGGCGGGGCGGCCGGCCGGGGTCCGGAGGAGGGACGGAGCATGAGGATTGCCATAGACGTCATGGGCGGCGACCACGCGCCGGACGCAACGATCGAGGGGTGCCTCGCCGCGCGCGCGCATCTGCGGCCGGATACGGAGCTGCTGCTCTTTGGCGACGAGCGGGCCATCCGCGGCGGCCTGGGCGGCGGGTTGCCGGATGCGTTCCGCGTGACGGCCACCAGCGAGGTCATCGGCTGCGACGAATCGCCCACGCGCGCCATCCGCGCCAAGGCGGATTCCTCCCTCGTGCGCGCGGTGCGCGCCGTGGCGGACGGGGAGGCGGAGTGCGTCGTGTCCGCGGGCAGCACGGGCGCGCTGCTTGCGGCGGCCACGCTCATCATCCGCCGCATCGAGGGCGTGAAGCGCCCGGCGCTTGCGCCGCTGCTGCCCACGGTGACGGGCGGGCGCGCGCTGCTGATCGACAGCGGGGCCAATACGGACTGCAAGCCGGTCTATCTGCAGCAGTTCGCGCTCATGGGCGCGGCGTACATGGCCTGCGTGCAGGGCGTGGAAAACCCGCGCGTCGGCCTGCTGAGCAACGGCGCCGAAGCGGAGAAGGGGAACGCGCTCACCCGCGCGGCCCACGCGCTGCTGCTGGAAACGCCCGTGCGCTTTACGGGCAACTGCGAGGCGCGCGAGGCGCTCATGGGCGGCGTGGACGTGCTCGTGTGCGACGGGTTCGACGGGAACGTGCTGCTCAAGGGCATCGAGGGCGCGGTGGCCGCGATGATGGCCATGCTGCGCGAGGGGCTCGGCGCGTCGCTGCGCACCAAGGCCGGCGCGGCGCTCTCCCGGCCCGCGTTCCGCACGCTCAAGCACGCGCTCGACTATACCGAGCACGGCGGCGCGCCGCTGCTGGGCGTCAGGGGCGGCGTGATCAAGGCGCACGGCAGCTCCGGCGCGCGCGCGTTTGCCAATGCGATCCTCCAGGCGGAGCGGCTGGCCGCAGGCGGCGTGACGGAGCGCATCGCCGCGGCGCTGAGCGCTTTGCCGGCCGAGGATTGACATTATCGCCCGCTTCATATAAAATAACCCCGTTGCGGCGCGCCTGCCCTGCGGGCGGGAGCGGCCGCCGATCACCGGAGGACGAAGGGGAGGATACTATGTTCGATAAAGTGCGCGAGATCATCGCCCGTCAGCTGGGCATCGAGCCGGAAACCATCTCGATGGAGAGCCGCCTGATCGACGATCTCAAGGCCGATTCGCTCGACATTGTGGAACTTGTGATGGACCTCGAACAGGAGTTCGACGTGGAGATCCCCGACGAGGACCTGCCCAAGGTGCAGACCGTCGCGGACATCGTTCACTTTCTGGAGCAGCGCTGAGCTTCGGCTCTGACGGGACGCCCGCATCCTTTCGGTGCGGGCGTTTTCACAGCGGGAAGGAGGAAACGCTTTTGGTGGACTGGGAGACGCGGCTCTCCGGCGTGCAGGAGTCGATCGGCTATGCGTTTGGCGATGTGCGCCTGCTGCAAACGGCGCTGACGCATTCGTCCTTTGTCAAGGGCGACGGCGCGAGCGCCGCGCACAACGAGCGGCTGGAGTTTCTGGGCGACGCGGTGCTGGAGCTGTGCGTGAGCGAACGGCTGTATGCCGCCGCGCCCGCGCTGGACGAGGGCACGATGACGCGCCGCCGCGCGCGGCTGGTGTGCGAAGGCGCGCTGTTCCTGGCGGCGCAGCGCATCGGCATCGCGCAGGCCCTGCGCCTCGGCCACGGCGAGGAGCGCTCCGGCGGGCGGGACAAGCCCTCCGTCGTTTCGGACGCGCTGGAGGCGCTCATCGGCGCGATCTATCTCGACGGCGGGCTCGACAGCGCGCGCGCGTTTGTGGACGCGCACATCATGCGCGTCCTCATGCAGCAGGCCGGCGGCGAGGACCGGGATTTCAAGACCCGTTTGCAGGAGTATGTGCAAAAGCGCCATATCGGCAGGCTCCGCTACGAGCTCGTCGGCGCGACCGGGCCGGATCACAACCGGGCGTTCACCATGCGCGTGCTGCTCTCCGAGCGCGAGATCGGCCGCGGCAGGGGCAGCACCAAGCAGGGCGCCGGGCAGCAGGCGGCCGAACGGGCGCTGCGCGCGCTCGAGCGGGCGGCGGAGGAGGGCGCGCCATGCGGCTGATCAGGCTGGAGCTCAACGGGTTCAAATCGTTTGCCAAAAAGACCGAGCTGGCCTTTGGCGACGGCATCACGGCCGTCATCGGCCCCAACGGCAGCGGCAAGAGCAACATCGCCGACGCGGTGCGCTGGGTGCTCGGCGAGCAGAACGCGCGCGCCCTGCGCGGCGCGCGCATGGAGGATGTGATCTTCAGCGGCACGCAGCAGCGCCGCGCGCAGGCGTACTGCGAGGTCACCCTCACGTTCGACAATGCCGACGGGCTGCTGCACGTGCCGTTTTCGGAGGTCGCCGTCACGCGGCGCGTCTACCGCAGCGGCGAGAGCGAATACTGCATCAACCGCAGCCCCTGCCGCCTCCGGGACATCGTTGAGATGTTCCGCGATACGGGCGTCGGCCGCGACGGCTATTCCATCATCGGCCAGGGCCGCGTGGACGAGATATTGGCCAACAAATCCAACGAACGCCGCGCCGCGCTCGAGGAGGCGGCGGGCATCATGCGCTACCGCGTGCGCAAGGAGGAGGCGGAGCGCAAGCTCGAGCATGCGGGCAAGAACCTCGAGCGGCTGGAGGATATCCTTTCGGAGCTGCACGGCCGCCTGGAGCCGCTGGAAAAGCAGAGCGCCGAGGCCCGCGCCTATCTGAAACTGCGCGACGAGCTGCGCGACCTTGAGATCAATCTGTTCCTCTACCGCCACGCCCGCGGGCAGGAGCGTCTTGCCGCGCTGGAGGAGACGCTCGGGCAGCTCTCGGGCGAGCAGGCGCAGGGGGAGGAGCAGGCCGCTGCGGCGCAGCAGGAGGCGGCCGCGCTTGCACAGCAGCTTTCGCAGCAGGACGCGGCGCTTTCCAAACGACGCGGCGAGCTGCTTGCCGTGCGCTCCGGCGCAGAGGCGCGCGCGGGCGAATACAACGTGCTGCTCGAGCGGCGCGAACGCGTGCGCGCGGAGCGTGCCGCCGCCGTGGAGGCGCTGTCTCTTATACACATCTCCGAGCCCACGAG
>ENA-OZAF01000519-OZAF01000519.1-human-gut-metagenome-genome-assembly--contig:-NODE-519-length-15417-cov-5.251595_pt1 | contig 15417 bp, 8 predicted proteins | sample MGYA00244207_ERZ653498 | MGnify/ENA primary metagenome ERZ653498 (study PRJEB26926, sample SAMN06165156) | human gut metagenome | biome: ENVO:00009003; feature: ENVO:2100002; material: ENVO:00002003... | reverse complement strand
CCTCCGTCCAGGCCAGCTGGCGGCGCAGCCTGCGCGCGCTGTCGTGGCTGCCGAAGTAGGGGCACAGCTCCGCCGCCGGGTCGCGTTTTTCGTCGCAGAGGATCACGCGGATCTTGCGCCGCACGAGCTCCGAAAGCAGCACGCCGGTCACGGAGACGGCGGTGTTCTCGAGCAGCAGCAGCGCCACCTCGTCGAGGAACACGCGCCGCGTCTCCTCCGAGCGGACGACCAGGTACCCCATCTGATAGTCCAGCTTGGCGCGGCTGGCGATGACGACCGTGCGCCAGCTCACAGCAGCTCCAGCAGGTTCATCGAGGCGGCGGCGAACAGGCCGGAGGCCGACTGGTCGATGATGCGCACGTCGTCGTAGGCCTTCTTCCAGTTGACAAGCGCCCAGCTGAGCGTGGGGACGCCCACGTTGGCCGCGCCGCCGATGGCCGTGAGATTGCACCCGGCGCCGCTGCGGCCAAAGACCGGCAGCAGCGCGAGCAGCTGCGCCGCCCGCGCCTCCGGCGCGAGCGCGAGGAAGCGCTCCCGCCCGGCGTCGAGCGCCTCGGCCACGGACTGCCCCGTCGGCCGCTTGCTGTACGGCCAGGCGGCGAGCTTTTGGCGCAGCGCGTCGTACAGGGCCAGGTCCTCCTCCGGCGTCAGGCGGTCGAACCCGGGGTCGAGCCGGAGGGCGGGGTTGTCCGCCCGCTTTTTCTGGAACGACTCGAGCCGCTTGACATAGCGCTCCAGTTCCGGGCCCAGCCGCAGCGGCATGAGCGGGGAGAGCAGCAGTTTTTTCCCACCATCGGATTTCCCCGCAAGCGCCACGCGGAAGCCGTCCAGCGAGAAGACGGTGTTCACGCGGAGGATGCGGCCGCCAAGCGGCAGCGACACGGCGTCCACCGGCTGCTTGAGCACGCCCTCGAGCGCGGCGCGCACGGCCGCCTCCGCCTCCGCCCCGCCGGAGAGGAAGCGCGGCGCGGCCATCAGGTCGATGGGGACGATCATCAGGCCGCCCCTGCGCCCGGCCGCATACCTTGCAAGTACGAAGAAGCTGGCCGTCGGCTTGCGGTAGCCGCCGTAGCGCTCCACGGGCAGGCCGGCCTTGCGCGGCAGCAGCTCGTCGCTCGAGCCGGCGCGGCGCGGCTGCTGGTCGAACAGGCCGCCGTGACGGCAGAAGGCAAAGCGCGTCACGTGCAGCGCGTCCTTTTGGACGATGGCGCGCACGCGGGCCACGTCCTCCCCGCCGCGCCAGACGCAGCGGCCGCCGCTCATGACCCGGTGCGAGAACAGCTCGCGCGTCTTGAGCGTATACGGCTGGTCAAGGCGGAAGAACTGGCGGCTGAAGCGCTCGTGGTACACGTTGCCCACGACGATGTTCAGGTACGCGTCCTTGCCGTGGTGCAGGTCGTTGACGGCGCGGCACTTGAGCAGATTGAACTCGTGCCGGAAGTCGGATACGAGCCCCGCCTTGACGTATACGATCTCCGTGCCGGGGTACCGCTCGGCCAGCAGCGTGGCCAGCGCCTTGGTGGACTGCCGCGTCTCGACGAGCTGGCGCTGGATGAAGCCCATCAGCTCCTCTTCGGTAAACGGCGTGGCGCGCGTGAGGCGGCGGTACTTCTCATCGCTCATGAGGCCGCGGCTGTGCAGCAGCGACCAGAAGGGCGTCATCCGCTGCCGGATGTCGGCGCGGATGGGGTATGTATCCCCCTTGTTCCCGTTCAGCTCGGCGAGGCACAGCGCCTTGTTGTTCCACACGCTGTCGTCCTTGACGCGGGACTGCGGGCGGATATGGTCGATATCGTAGCGCTTGTCCGCAAACAGCGCGTCCAGGCTGATGGGCTGGCCGCTGTACATGCAGCGCCCCAGCTGCATGAAATAGAGGAAGAGCTTTTCGCTTTGCAGGTCGTTCTCCTCCTTCGCCTCGAGCTGCTCGCGCAGGGCGCGCACCTCCTCGTCGCCGAACTTGCGGTAGAGCGCGAGCAGCTGCTCCTTGCGCGACACGGTGCGCCGGCCCTTCTGCTGCTCGGCCGCGCCGCGCGCCATCTCGATGAAGATGCGGCTTGGCGGCCCGCCCGCGGCCTTGACCACGTCCTTCACGATGGCCAGCGCGCGGTGGATCGGCCGGCGGACGGCGGGGGAGAGGTACAGGCTGTCCATGCGCGCCTCGAGCGTCTGCGGGTGGGCGGCGTAGTAGGCCTGCGCCTCCTGCTGCACGGCCTCGGCAAAGGTGAACCGGTCGGAGAGCAGCTCCATGAGCGTGCAGTTCGTCTCCCACATCGCCTGCAGCACGGTGTACACCTCGCCCGTCTCCCGGTCGGCCCCCTCGAGCCCGCACAGGAAGCGGCGCGACAGGCGGCCGAAATCCTTGAACGGCAGGCGCGCAAGATAGTTCACGTCTGCCTCCGGCAGCTGCGGGAACTCGCGCGTCAGGTACCGCCGGAGGCGCATACGGTCCTCCGTGCAGGCCAGGCGCTCGATGATCTGCTCGGCCTGCTCCTGCGTCAGCAGGCCCTTTTCCAGCAGGCGGCGGAAGGCGAGCTGCGGCCGCAGGGCGGACTTGATCCCAGCCTCGTCAACGCCGCTGAGCGTATCGCCCCGCTGCATATACCCCTCGCTCAGCAGGAACTCGCGCAGCGCCTTGAGCGTGACCCGCTGCCGCTTTTCAAACAGGCCCGTGTAGACCGCCTGCTTCTGCGCCGGCGTGAGCGGCGCGCCGTTGACCTTGAGCGGGTTGATCTCGTTGAGCACGGTGAACCTCGCGTAGCACAGGGCGTTTTTCGGCAGCACCGGTTCGCCCGGCAGGTAGGAGCAGCGGCCCGTCATGCGGCGGATGAACGCATCCTCGCTGCGGTCAAGGTCCACCATGCTTTCAAAGTTCCACGGGTAGATGCGCCCGGCCTTGCGCGTGAGCCACGCATGGCTGCTGCGCGGGTCCAGCGGGCCCACGAAATAGGGGATGCGGAAGTTGAAGACGGAGACGATCTTGTCCGATACGCTGAGCCCGTCCGCATCCCGCTCGGCGAGGAAGGGCAGGTACCGTTCCGCCCGCGCGAGGATGGCCTTGAGCTCGTAGGCGTACAGCTGGCGCGGGATCACGCGGTTGTCCGCGTTGCGCTGGCGCGGCAGGAAGGAGCAGGTGTCCAGCCGTGCGAGCATATCCTCGTAGGCGGGGCGGTCGTCTTGAGAAACGGGCAGGTCCCGCACCTGTTTTTTCAGGAACTCGCTGAACGCCTCGCGCGCGGCGTACGCCTCCGGCGCCGCGCCGCGCGAGGGCGCGTGGCGGGAATAGGCCGCATAGTTTGCCTCCTTGCCCGTGCCGTTGAACACCGCGTCGTATTTTTCTGGCGCGTACTTTCTCAGCAGCGCTTTGAGGCAGGCAAGGTCGGCCCGGTGCTGCTCGTACACGCGCACCTTCGCGCGGGAGATGCACGGCTCGCCCTGCAGCACGTCCGTCAGCACCGCCCAGTCAAAGAGCGCCTTGAGGCGCAGCACCAGCTCCGCGTCATCCCCCAGCTGCGCAAGCGCCGCCGCGAGCTCCTCCTCCTTGCCGCCGAGCGAGAAGGAGCCGATCTGCTCATATTCCGCGCTGCGGTGCACGAACAGCTCGCCCGGCTTGACGCGCCCGCCGCTGAGCAGCGTGAGCATCTTTGCGCGCGAGTAGCGCGGCGCGTCCGGATCGTCCGGGTCATAGACGAGATCCGGCGGTTTCTTCCCGGCAAAGAGCAGCTCGCGCAGGCGCGCCTCCTTGGCGCGCACGTTCAGCTTCTCGCGCAGCGCCGCGCCGAACGCCTCCGCGCCGCAATCCCACGGCTTCTCGCCGGAGAAGTACTCCATCAGCGCGTCGTACGCGCCGCGCACGTCGAGCACCGCGCCGAGGTCGTCCTCGCTCACGTTGCTCAAAAAGTGCCCGCGGTGGGCGACCAGCCAGGCGCACGCCGCATAGACCAGGCGCACGTCGTGCGGCTCGTCGCTCTCCATCAGCTCCACGAGCAGATGGTGGATGGTGGGATACGGCTTTTGCAGCGCGCGCGGGATCGCGTCGCCGCCGATGCGCCGGTCGTCGCGGTAGAGCGCGCTCTCGCGCAGGCGCAGGAAAAACTGCGCGTCAACCGCGGCGATGGCGGGGGCGAAGAGCTCCTGCACCAGCTGCACGCGCTGCCTGCGCCGCTGCAGGCGGCGCCGCGTCACGCGGTAGGCGCGCCGCTCCTGCGCGGTGACCGCGCCGTCGAACGTGGTGACGCCGATGACCGGCTCGCCTCCGCATCGGAGCAGGGCATAGTCCGTATCGGCCGCCGCGTAGCCGACCGAGTCCGTTCCGCAGTCAAGGCCCAGGTAATAGGCGCGACTTTGCTGCACTTCCATCTTGACGACCTCCTTTGTCGGTGTTATGATATCAGGGTAAGGACAGTCCCCTCTGGACTTACACAGCGAGTTCAAATAAGATGTTTCGAAATCGCCAGCCTGCCTGGCCGTACAGGTGTACGGGGAAAGATGCCCGAACGGGCGTCTTTTTCTTTGCGCTGCGGGCGGTGCCGCGCGGGCATTTCCCGCAGCGGGGCATGCGCACGGCAGGGAGGCGGCGGCATCGCCGGCAGGGAACACGGCGGCGCGGCGAAGGCCGGCGCGCGGCGCAGATCGTGCGCGCCAAACCCTTCCGGACGGCGCAAAACGACAGAGCCTTACAATTATTACCATTTTAAACCATATTTCAAAACATTGTCAAGAAAATCGGCGTTGCCGCGCTCCTGCGATGCATCCAACCACCGCCGGTTGCTTCAATAGTAATACTCGACGCTAGAAATACTCGACATTCGCTGCCCGGCATCTCCCGGAGAGCGGACATTTCTTCACACCGCGGCTGCGTGCTTCCCAGTCAGCGCCGGGATGAAGGGGGTTTCCAATGCAGTTATGGCATACAGTACGTCGTACAGTTATCGCATTTGTCAGGCGGAATTCCTCAGGAACCATTCAGCTTTCAAACTTAATGATTGTGAGCGAGTTATATACATGCACATTTTGTCAAGGCTGTTTTTTTTGAAAGCTGCCTGTTATAATGATGGGCAAAGCATGTAGGAGTGGATTATGGAACAGCAAGGGAGACGGTGCGGGACGGAACAGGAAGCGAGAGGACGGCTGTCTGCATGGCGGCTGTTTCGTCTGTACTGGATTGAGCTCATCAAGCTCAACGTACTGTTTCTGCTGCTTTGCCTGCCGGTGGTTACCATTCCGGCAGCAATCGCCGCTATGAACCGAATCGTGCTGGACATGCTATACCGAAAACCGTTTGATTACCGCATGTGGCGAGGAATGATGATGACTTTTCGGCGTGATTTTTGGCGTTCTACGGCGGCAGGAATCGTACTTGGTGCAGCGTTGGCCGTGTGTGGGTACGGCGCCTATTCGGTGGGGTGGCGGGGCGAGCAGACCAACGTCATCGCCGCTGCGGCCTGCCTGGTGATGGCGTTTACAAGTTTCAACCTCGGCATGCACGTCTTTATGCAGCTGGCCTATCTGGAACTGTCGCTGGCGCAGGCATTCAAAAATGCGGCAATTCTGCTTATATGCGAACTGAAACGCAACCTTGCTTGCGATGCAGTGCTGATTCTGTTCGTGCTGGCGATGGTGGCGAGTTTCCCGTTCCTTGCACCGCTGCTGCTGATCTGTTTCTTCTCCTATCTTTGTTTTGTGCTCTGCTGCATCCTGCGACCGGCATTGGATCGCTGCCGCCAAACGGATGACGACTGATGGAAATCGTTTGCTAAAATAGAATGAGAATCTGAGTTCTGGCAGGGAATGTCCGAACGCGTCATTTTGTGCCGATTTCTGCGCTGCTTTGTTTTGCAGACGTCTGCGGATTTTAGGTGTTGACAATTCTTATGGCCCGTGTATAATAGAAAATCATAGAAAACGTATTCTATTCATTTTCTGTGGGCGTCAGGGAGAGAGGATCATTCCGTGGAATCTGTGACCATTAAGGATGTGGCAAGGGAATCCGGCTATTCCATTACGACGGTCTCGCGCGTGCTCAGCGGCAGCGACTATCCGGTGAGCGCGGATGCACGGGACGCCATCGAACGCTGCGCGGCACGCATGGGGTATGTACCCAACCAGTGGGCACGCAGCCTCAAAACCAACTCCAGCCGTGAGATCGCAGTAATCATGCCCTCGCTGCGAAACCCCTTTTATACGACGCTTGTCACGAGCATTGAGAGTTCGCTCAGCCAAAATGGGTACAATATGCTTGTGTTTATCCGTAAGCGGCATGCGCCGGATGTGGAGGGATTTCTTTCGCGGCTTTCGAGCAAGATGGTCGCAGGCGTGCTCATCGCCACGGATTGCATCAACGCCGCTATGGCGAGAGGCCTGCGCGCCATGAAGGAGCGAAAAACACCCGTTATCGTGTGCGATGATGCGGTGGACGGCTTTCCCGACCTAAGGGGCATCTTTTTCGATTATCAACGCGGCGGCAGGCAGGCGGCGCAGACACTGTACCGCTGCGGGCACCGAAATGTGGCGCTCATCACGCTTGATTATGTATCCGAGGCCACGCGGAGAAGCTATGTCGGCGGGTTTTGTGCGTTTTTCCGGGAGATGGGCGTGCCGTTGCGTGAGGATCGGGACATCTTCACCAGCACCGAGGCGGATGATTTTACCGCGGGAGCACAGCTTGCCAGCCGTGTGCTCGACTCCGGGCGGTCCTATACCGCCATTGCCGCCAACAATGATTCTGTGGCGGCGGGCGCGCTTTCGGCGATGTTGCTGCGTGGCGTCCACGTGCCGGACGATATGTCCATCATTGGCATGGACGATAATGTCTACGCGCACATGACCACCCCCAAGCTCACTACCGTGCGCGTGCCGACCAAGGAGATGGGGCGCATGGCCGTGCAGTACCTGCTCAACGAGATCGAGGGCGAGCAGATGGCATTCAGTATTTACATGCAGTCCGACGTGATCGAACGCAGCACTGTAAAAAATAACAATCAGGCAGGAGAGAGGACTATGCATCTGAACATCAGCGAAACGAAACAGGAACTTGGCAAGGCAGCCGCGGCGCTTATCGCAAAGAAGCTCAACGAGGCCATTGCGGAGAAAGGATATGCGCGTGTTGTGCTGTCTACGGGCGCCTCGCAGTTCGAGACGCTGGATGCATTGGTAAAGGAGAACGTGGACTGGTCGCGCGTGACCATGTTCCATCTGGATGAGTATGTGGCGCTGCCCGTCACGCATAGGGCATCTTTCCGTAAGTATCTTACGGAGCGCTTTGTCAACATTGTGCATCCTAAAGAAGCGGTTTTTGTCAATGGCGAAGGCGATGTGGAGAAGAATATCGCCGAGCTCACCGCCCGTCTGACTGAGCTGCCCATCGACGTGGGAGTCATAGGCATCGGTGAGAATGCGCACATCGCCTTCAACGATCCGCCGGCTGATTTTGAAACGCGAGAGAGCTACATTGTCGTCAACCTCAACGACCGCTGCAAGGAGCAGCAGGTGGGCGAGGGATGGTTCCCCACCGTAGATGACGTGCCTAAGCAGGCCATCTCCATGACGCCGTATCGCATCATGCAGTGCCGCACCATCGTTGCACCCGTGCCCAAGGCCGTCAAAGCGGAGGCCATCTCCGCCGTGCTGCGCGCGGAGACCACGGACCCCATGGTGCCCGGCACGCTGCTCAAAACGCATCCGGATTTCCATCTGTTCATTGACAAGGACTCCGCTTCGCTCTGCAGCGAGGACGTGTTGGCCAAGTATCTGGCGTAAAACCGCGTGGGGAAAAACGCAATGACGCCCGGAGCGGGCGGGAAAGGAGGCGCGCATGGGGTTTATGGATAACCCGCTGTACGCGGGGCTCGTAGCCGGGCTTGAAAAGAAATACCGGCAGCGGGAAGAGCGGGTGCGCGCACTCCTTGCTTCGGGCGACAGGGAGGCGCTTACACACCGTGCAGAGGATGTGCGCCAGCGTCTGTGCCGCAGCCTGACGGATGCGGATCTCTTACGTACACTGGGCGACGCGCGGGCGCTGCCCGCGGGTTCCCTCTGCCTGGACGGTTATGCGGTGGAGAACATCCTGCTCGTATTTCGTCATGGATATTGCGTTCCAGTCAACGTATACGTGCCGCGCTGCGGCGCTGGAAAGCATCCGGCACTGGTCGTTTCCATCGGCCATTGGTCGGACGGCAAAACGATCCGGGAAAACCAGATCTTTTGCGCCAATCTGGCACGCAATGGCATTCTTGCTGCCGCCTATGATCCGCTCTTCCAGGGAGAACGATGTCCATACGACAGGGAGGCGCTCGCGGAGCTCTTTGGCAGCCTTCCAGAGGATATGCTCTCGGTCAGCATGCACATGCAGGCAGGGAATCTGGCCTATTTGCTGGGGCGCAATGTTGCGGCCCTGTTTGCACATGACAGCGTGGCTGTGCTGGACTATCTGTGCACGCGTCCGGATGTGGATACAGGCAGGATTGGCTGTACCGGTCAATCCGGCGGGGGCACACAATCGCTCTATCTCTCGGCGCTGGATGATCGCATCCGCTATTGCTCGCCGATTCAATGCGTGTCCCGCCAGCGCCTGATCAACCCAACGGGCATTGGCGACTGCGAGCAGAGCTTGCTGAGCATTTCCGCTCAGGAGGGATTCGATCAGGCGGATCTGCTGTGGTCCTCATTCCCTAAACCGCTGTTTCTCAACGGCGCGCTGTATGATTCCTTCCCCATTGTCGGCGCGCGTGAGACGGCCGCGGAGCTGGCCGAACTCTATGACGTCATGGGCCTGCGGGAGCGGTTTACGGCCCGGTTTGCCAGCTGCGCCCACGAGATCAGCGCCGAGACGCGCCGCTTTGCTTACGAATGGTTCGTAAGAGAAATGTTGGAGCGAGAGGCGTTGCCGGAGGTGGAGACGCCTGTGTTGGACGTTGAGCTGCGCTGTGCTGAGCGGCGGGATTGCGGCAGGCCGCAGGCCGTCTACGCTTCGTTGCTAAGGCAAGGAAAGCCGATTCGTCCAACGGGCCGCGCCCTGCTTGCCGCGTTGCGCGCTGCACTGCCCGCGGCGCCGGCGCCCGTGCCGGCATCGGACGGGTTTTCTATCGGCGCAGCGGGTCGGACGACGCAGTGCGTGTTCCAGACCGGTCGGGTCGGGGATGTGCTGCGTGTGCGCGTGATGGAAAGAATCGAGGGCGGCGCGCCGGCGGGTGTGCTGACGGTGGCACCGTTCGGCATGATGGGAGCGACGGTCAAACGCGTGCCGGCTTATGATGGGGAAACGGCCGTGGGGAACGCCGCGCTCGTGCTGGGCGAGAATCTCACGGCGGAGCGCGTAGCACACATCCTTTGCGCAGTTGATACAGCGCGCCGGATGACCGGCTGTGTGGCGGCTCGTATCGAAGGCGAGGGCCTTTGCGCACTGCTGGCGCTGCTTGCAGCCTGCGCAGGAGAGGATATCGCGCCGGGCTTGCTGACGGGCATGCCGGATTCGCTGGAGACACTGACGGCGCAGGATCCGTATCTGTTCCCGGAAAGCATGATCTGGCCCGGCCTGCTGGCTTTGACGGATATCCCGGATCTGTGTGCGCTGTGCGGAGCACATCCGGACGATGACAAGGAGCGAGTGACGTGGAAACGCTGATTTCGAATGTGACGCTGGTGCTGCCAGAGCGGCTGTGCGGGCCGGAGGCGTGGCTGATGGCAAAGGATGGCCGCATCGCCGGCTTTGGCGTAGGCCACCAGCCGGATGTGCCGGGGGCGAGGCGACTGGATGGCTGTGGAGCTTACCTGTGCCCCGGGTTTGTGGATACGCATGTGCACGGCGGCGGCGGCGCGGATTTCCGCGACGGAACGGAAGAGGCCTATCTGCGCGCGCTGCATGTGCACCTTGCTGGAGGCACAACGACCATCGTTCCTACGCTCTCAAGCGCGACGAAGGAGACGATGCTGCAAAGCATCTCCGTATTCAACCACCTCAAGGGAAATGAGGATGCTCTCTCCAGCATCCCGCGCCTCGCTGGACTTCATCTGGAGGGCCCTTATTTTTCACAGCAGCAGCGCGGCGCACAGGACCCAGAGATCATCCGTGATCCTGATCCGGCGGAATACCGGGAGATTCTTGCTGCCACGCCGCATATCCGTATCTGGTCTATCGCATGCGAACTTCCTGGCGCACTGGAGCTGGGGCGGGAACTGGCTGGGCGCGGTATCTGCGCCTCAATCGGCCATTCCAACGCCACGGCAGAGCAGGCCATCGCGGCGGTGGAGGCGGGATACAGCAGCGTGACGCATCTGTACTCAAGCTGCTCCTATCTGCACCGCAACGGACCGTATCGAGAAGGGGGGGTGGTGGAAGCCGCGTTCCTGTTGCGCGACCTTGATGTGGAGGTCATTGCGGACGGGGTACACCTGCCGCCGCTCTTCCTTCGTCTGATCTATGGGATCAAGGGTGCGGAGCATATCACACTTGTGACGGACTGCATTCGTCCAGGCGGCGTGCCCTGCCACGAGGGCGATATGTCCTACGATGACGTGGGAAAGAAGCATCCCGTTTATCTGGAAAATGATGTGGCCGTAGTGCCGGATCGCAGCAGCTTTGCAGGAAGCATTGCCACCACGTCGCGCCTGGTGCGCACAATGGTGCAAAAATGTGGCGTTGGCCTGCCGGAGGCGGTACGCATGGCGTCCCTCAATCCGGCGAGGCGGCTGGGCCTTGGCGGTGAAATTGGCAGCATTGCGCTGGGCAAGCGTGCGGATCTATTGCTGTTGGATAGGCAGCTGGTGGTGCAGCGCGTGTTGCTTTCCGGCGATGAAGTGCCTTTGACAATGGGGCAGGAGTGACGGCGCGAGCCGATTCCATACGCGCGGGGCGTGTCTGCACCAACCGCGCAACGAAAAAAAGAAGGAGGAAACACAAAATGAAGAAAGTTCTGGCTTTCGCACTGGCGTTATTGATGGCGGCGCTTTGCTTTGCTTGCCAACCCGCGGGATCAGACGAACCGAACGCGGATGGCACGACCGACAAGCTCGTCATCTGGTCCTACATGAACGAGGGCGAGCCTGTCGCGATCTGGCAGCAGTCCGTAGTGGACGCCTATACGGAGGCGTATCCGGATGTGGATGTTGAGATCGTGTTCTGCGGCCGCGAGATTCTCTCGCAGTTCCAGAGCAAGCTCAACGACAAGGAAGCGGATGACTTCCCGGATCTCATTTCCCAGAAGGACGGCACCTTGGCGCCGCTTGCGCTGGATGGGCTGCTGCTCCCGCTCGATGAGTACCTCGAGAGCGAGCAGGCGTACGACCAGGATATGACCTGGGGCGAGACGTTCATGCCGCAGCTGATGGAGGTTATGGCCATTGATGGCAAGAACTATTTCATCCCAGAGGGGTTGTATGTCCATGGCTTCTTCTATGATGCAAATCAGTTCAACGAGCTGGGCATCAAGGTGCCGGAGACATGGGATGAGTTCATCACCGCGTGTGAAACGCTCAAGGCCAACGGCATTGCGCCCATCGCACTGGACGGTACGCTGGATGATTACAACGACTGGTGGTTTTGCCGCTTTGCCGAGCGCCTGGTCGGCACGGAAGAGCTTGTGAAGGCCGCTGCGGGCGAGATCACGTTCGCCAGCAATCCGGGCTTCCTGAAGGCTGCCGAGTATATCCAGTCCCTTGTGGATGCGGATTACTTCCAGGAGGGCGCGGCAGGTTCCGTGTTCCCGTCTGCACAGGCTCTGTTCGTGCAGGGCGAAGCCGGCATGCTGTTCTGCGGCGCCTGGATTCCGACGGAGATGGCTTCTCAGACCCCCGAGACCATGGATATGAAGATGTTCGCGCTACCCGTGCTGCCGGATTCCGTCTCCGAACGTCATGAGGAGATGTGGGCCAACTGTTTTGCGCTCACTGCTGACGGCAAAAACAAGCAGAATGCCATCAATTTCCTGAAGGTCTTCTCCTCCATGGGCGTACAGCAGGCCAAGAGCGATCTCAAGAATCCCTCGCCGCTCATTGGCGCGCCTGCAGTTGAGGAGCTGGACAATGTGGAGCAGATCGTGTCCAACGCTACGAGCGTTTCTACGATTTATGGTGGTACCGCGACCTACAGCGAGTGGTACACCAGCGTCTTCGGTCCGACTTGCACCAAGCTTATCACCGGAGTGCTGGATGCAGAGGGCTTCATTGCTGAACTCGACACCCTGACGGCAGACTTCTACGCTGAATAAAACAGCATAGCTGTCGCATCTGTCCTGTCCGTGCCGGTCGCGGTGCGGACAGGACGCATCCTCCGCCCCATATGGGCGCACCCATCCCCTGACCGAGGAGAAATGGTATGAACCGTAAAGTTAAACCTCTCGTTCTGGTATCCTTCCTGCTCCCGGGGCTGGCGATGTTCCTGTACTTCGTACTCGTCCCCATGCTCCGTTCCTTCTACATCAGCCTGACGGACTGGAACGGGTTTACCAGCGACAAGACTTTCATCGGGCTTAAAAACTTCCAGGATCTGTTTAGCGACGCGACAATGCGCATCGCCCTTGGCAACACGCTGTTTTACATGGTATTCGGCGGCGTGGTCGTGTTTGCGCTGGCGATCTGGTTTGCCTACCTGTTGACCAAGCGGGGATTCAGGGGCCAGAAGGCGTTTTCCAATTTCTTTTATTTCCCGAACATGATTTCACCTGCGGCGCTGGCGGTCATGTGGGTATTCTTTTTCAATACGAATTTCGGTTTACTCAACGCCATTTTGGAGAAGGTAGGCCTGGGCGAGCTCATCATTCCCTGGCTGGGATCGCGCGGCAGTGCTATGGTGTGCATCACGCTGGTATCGTGTATTTCCAATGTAGGTTTTTATCTGATTCTGATCCTTTCCGGCATCAATCGCATCCCGCCGACGTATCTGGAGGCGGCGTCAATCGATGGCGCAGGCAGCATCCGCTCCTTTCTTTCCATCACCATGCCGCTGCTGCGGGATGTACTGGTCATTTCGGTGTCACTGTGGATCATCAACTCAATTAAGTATTTCGAGTTGCTCTGGGCCATGTTCAAGGGGCTTACGCAGTATACGCAGACGTTGGCCACCTATATGTACACCGTGTCCTTCGGCGTGCAGGTGCCCATCTTCAAGCTTGGCTACGGCTCCGCCATTGCCGTCATCATGTTCCTAATCGTGGTGGTGGGCGTTGGCCTGTTCCGCCGGATCTTCGATCGCGAAGACCTGCAGTACTGATAAAGGAGACGATGCTGTTATGGTAGGAAAGAACAAAAACATTGTATCCTATGTCGTGCTGGGGCTGTGGTCTCTGATCATACTGGGCATCTTCTTCTGGGTACTCATGAGTTCGTTTAAGACGAACCTGGAGATCTATACGAGCCCGTGGACGCTTCCGGAAACGCCGACGTTTGAGAACTTCGTCAGCGCCTGGGACACCATGAAGATGAAGGATTACTTTCTCAACAGCGTCGTGGTTGTGTTCAGCGCCATCGCGCTGTGCCTTGTGATCTCCACGACCACCTCGCATGCGCTCACCCGCTACGAGTTTTTTGGCCGCAAACCACTCACCAGCCTCCTCATCGCCACGATGAGCGTGCCGCTGCAAATGCTCATCATTCCCCTGTATGATCATCTGCTCGCGCTGGATCTGGTCAATACGCGCTTTGGCCTCATACTCGTGTATGCGGCTCTGTGGTATCCGTTCAGTTTGTTTGTGCTCACCGGTTTTTTCAAGACCGTGCCCAAGGAACTGGAAGAATCCGCGCTCATCGATGGCTGTGGGGAATACCGTATCTTCTTCAATATCATGATCCCCATGGTGCAGCCGGGCATTATCTGCATCGCGGTATTCAACTTTGTAGCCATGTGGAATGAATATCTGCTTGCGCTCGTGTTTGCATCAAAGAACACGCTGCGCACCATCGCCCTCGGCATGTATGCACTCAAGGATTCCATGATGTACACCTCCAACTGGGGTGGACTGTTCGCGGCTATCGTCATCATGATGATCCCGTCCATCATTATTTTCGTGACGCTACAGAAGTACGTCATTCAGGGTCTCACACTCGGTGCAGTCAAGGGCTGACAGAAGCAGTCGTATGCTTTTCGTCCCGCGCGGCAGGATGCCGCGCGGGACGGTCTTTTTTGGCGGACAGGGCCTTCAGAAGCGGTTTGGTGGGCGGCAATCGGGGGGGATATAATGCAGCTGAAAAGGAGGGATTGGAGGACGAGTGCCCGCGGAGGCTTGCGCACGGCGATGCGGCGGGAGCCGCCGGGTGGCGACGCGCAGGCGAAGCATAAAACGGAATATGGGGGCACGGTTTCATGAGAAACGGCTCGAAACGGCTTGTGGGATCGCTGTTGCTGTTGGTAGCCGCGGTCCCCGTTCCGTCCTTTGCAACGTCGGCGGATTTCAACCAGCAGATGCCGCTCGGTGGGCTGCACGCCACCGTTGCCACGGGAGGGCACGCAGCTCGTTTTCCGCATCGCTGCGCTCGGTTCTGGACGGGTCGGAGCATCCGGCGACGAATAGGTTCCGCTTCTGGGCGGACTGGCAGTCCGGCTATGGGACATGGGAGCAGGCGACGGAGCGGATGGCCCTGTAAATGGGTTAGGGCGAGCGTGCGGAGTATACGCACGGCGGTAGCGACTATCGCGCGTGCCTGCTTTGCCGGCTTTAACATGCGGCCCATCCGCATCCAGGGCCATGTTGCGTTCTGACGCTGCGGCCCGGGACGCGCGCCCTGTGCATCGCTCGGCGGCCTGCGCCGGGAGTTTTGTCTGCTGCTGCAGGACGGGTGGCTCATCGCGCCTGCGGTGAGCATGGCGTTTGCGGCGGCATTTTTGAGCGCCTGTCGGATGGGGATACCTTCTCGCAGAACCTGTTCTCCACCGCATACAGCGCGATAGTTTGTCGGAGCGGCTTTGGCGCTGCATACGGCTTGCTCGTACTGCCGCTGCCCGTCTCGCTGTGCTATTCGGACAGCTATTTTCTGGAGTGCTGCGGCGGTGCGGCTTTGCACTTCCTTTCCGTTTTTGCTTCTGCACAGCCCGACCCTCGCACGTGCACGCCGCGCTTGTTCCGTCGCGTGCCTTTACAAACGGGCGCCTGCCCACGGCTTTCCCGCCGTCTTTCCGTATCCTGCGCGCCGCGTCCGCACCCATGATGAAGATCGTTCCTGCCGCCGCATGCCGCGCCGCATCCATCCATGATGAAGATTTGCCAAACGCAGCGCCCGTGATTTCCCAGGCCGCGCCGGTGGTTTCCCCGACGAGTCCGCGCCGCGCGCATTTTGCGCCCCCGTCCGCGCGCCGCATAGGCCGCGGCGCGCGGGCGCAAGCTATGGGCATGCGCGAATGGATGGCACTTTTGGCGGCGGATACGGCCGGGCGGCTGCGCGGCCTGTCTCTTATACACATCTCCGAGCCCACGAGACTCGACGTCATCTCGT
>ENA-OZAF01000518-OZAF01000518.1-human-gut-metagenome-genome-assembly--contig:-NODE-518-length-15433-cov-5.332878_pt1 | contig 15433 bp, 13 predicted proteins | sample MGYA00244207_ERZ653498 | MGnify/ENA primary metagenome ERZ653498 (study PRJEB26926, sample SAMN06165156) | human gut metagenome | biome: ENVO:00009003; feature: ENVO:2100002; material: ENVO:00002003... | reverse complement strand
CGAGATGACGTCGAGTCTCGTGGGCTCGGAGATGTGTATAAGAGACAGCCCCTGATGGGGGCCGCCTTTTGCGCGTCTGCCGGATTATGCCGCCGCGCTCAAAAGCCTCAGCAGCAGCACATAGACCGCCGTGCCGCCCGCGATGCTGAGCAGCGCGTTGTGCTTTACCCGGTGCAGAACATAGATCACCGCCAGCGCTGCGATCTCGGGAATGGCGTGGGTGGGCCCCAGCACATCCGTCCCTTTGAGGCAGTAAACCACCAGCAGGCCCATCATGGCCGGGGGCAGCGCCTGTCCCAGAAAGGACACCACGCGCGGAACGCCCTTGCTTTCCGGGAACAGCCAGAAGGGCAGAAAGCGGGTGATCACCGTACCCGCCGCCACGGCGAGAATCATCGCCATCGTTTCCAGGGGCGTCATCACCTGCATAGCCTGTCCCTCCCCAGCAAAAGCGCCGCCAGAATAACCCCCATCGCAGGGATGATAAAGCTGCTCTGGCCAAACACGGCCAGGCACGCCGCCGCTGCCCCCAGCCCGATGAGCGCGGAGGGACGGTCCTCCCGCCGGTCCCACTTGTCCAGGAACAGCACGAAGATCAGCGCCGTGAGCACGAAATCCAGGCCGGTCAGGTCCGCGTGGAGCATGCCGCCGATCAGCCCGCCCACAAAGGAGGCCGCGACCCAGTAAAGGTAGTCCAGCAGCGACACGGCCAGGTAGAAATCCTTGGCGGGAACGCCCGCGGGCGGCTCCGCAGCGCAGTTGATGGAAAAGGTCTCGTCGCACAGGAGGAACACCAGCGCATTTCGCGCACGGCCCATTCCCCGGTAGCGGGGCAGCATGCTCAGGCCGTAGAACAGGTGTCGGGCGTTGACCATCAGGCTCATCAGGAACGCCTGAATCGGGTCAAACGCCGCCGTGAGCAACGAGATAGCCACGTACTGCATGCTGCCGCCGAAGGCCAGCGCGCTCATCAAAAGCGACCACAGCGCGCCGTAGCCCTTGGAGGCCATCAGCACGCCATAGGTCAGCCCCAGGCAGCAAAAGCCCATCAGCACGGGCAGCGTATGGGGAAAGGCAGCCCGGACCGCGACTGCGGCGCGCTTGGCGGGGCTTGCCGCCGTATTGCCCGAAGGTTGCATCGCTTCATTCGCTCCTTTTGCAGAAAAATGCCCGCGCCCCGTGAGGGCGCGGGCGCGGCATGCCGGCGGCCCGCCGGCTTATTTCACGTAGCTCTGACCGTAAATGAATTCCTGCATGGCGGTCAGCGTGGTCTGCATGCGCTTCTCGCTGATGTACACCAGGCTCTCGCCGTTGAACTCGCGGTAGCCATACTGCTTTTCCATGGGGATGCCGAACTGGCCCACCACCTCGCCGCCGGAGGCCAGGTTCTGCATCGCGCTGCCGGAAAGCACCGTCATGCCCAGCGAAAGCAGCTCGTCGGCGGTCAGGTTGGTCTTGCCGTAGGGCAAGGCGGTCTCGATCAGGTTGAGGAACTTGGTAAGGTCCATATCCTCCATTACCTTTTTGAGAAGCGCCTCCAGGAGCTTTCTCTGGCGTTCGTTGCGGTTGAGGTCGTTCTGGCCCTGAAGATTGCGGATGCGGCCGTAGGTCACGGCCTCCATGCCGTCGAGGTGCTGAACGCCATCGGCCACCTCCAGCTTGTCGCGCTGGACGTCGTCCATCGGCTCCTTGACGTGCAGCTCATAGTTGATGGCCTGCGCCTCGCCCTTGGTCAGCTCCATGTCCACGCCGCCCAGCGCCTCGATGATGTCGGCCAGCCCATGAATGTTGACCACGACATAGCGCTCGATGTTCATCTGGAAATTGCGGTTGACGGTCTTCATGGCCAGCTCGGCGCCCTTTGCAACATCGCCGTCCTTGCTGCCGAACTTGAAGGCGGTGTTCAGGCGCTTTTGGCTCTTGTAGCCGGGCACCACCACGGCCGTATCGCGGGCGATGGAGGTCAGCTTGATGGAGCCGTCCTGGGTGTTGATGGAGCAGATGATGTTGGCATCGGCGCGGCCGCTGACCAGCTCGACGCTGCGGTTGTCCACGCCCAGCAGCAGAATGTTCACCACATGGTCGGGCAGGTCCTCATTGGGCTCCAGGTTGGACAGGTCCACCTCGGTATCGACGGTGGTATCCTCCAGCATGGAGGCCATCTCCTCCATGAGCGCCTCTTCCTCAGGCGTCAGCTCGGCGGCGTTCTCGGCGGTGGCGTCGCTGTCGCCCATGCCCTCCTCGGCCCACTGCTGCCATTGGGCCAGCTCCTCCGGCGTCAGCTCGTCAGGCACAAAGTCTTCAAGGCTGTTCTCGGCCAGGCAGCCGCCCACCAGCAGCAGCGCGCAAAGGCAGAGCGACAAAGCCCTTTTCAACATCTTACCGATCATGGTTTTCCTCCTTACACAAATGGGTCAGATCCCGTCGCCGGGCTGTTCGCCCACGCCATACAATCCACTCTTGGACAGCTGGGCCGTCAGGTACGGCCGGGTCCGCATCATCGCACGGAACATGGCACGATTGGATTCGGATGCAGTATATGGCACCACGGCCGTCGTGTCAAGCGCCTTTTCGCCGCCGTCATAGCGCAGCAGCGTGGTGGAATGCAGACGGATATGGTCGTTGAGCAGCTGCAGGGTCAGATCCAGCAATTCTTCATCGGCGGCGGCCTCGCCCTTGGCGGCTGCCACGGCGGCCTGCATACGCTCATCCTGCGCATCCACAGCTGTGGTCACGGGCTTGCCGGCCACGGTCTCGGTCACGTCGCCTTCCGTCTTAGCGGAGGTCAGGTCGCTTTCCAACAGGCCGCTGGCGTCAAAGAGCACGCTGGCGTTTTCCAGCACGGGCGCGATGTCCACCCGGCGGGAGCCGCTGCTAACCTTGACGCTGACACGCATGAGCTTTTCGCCCACCTCGGCGGCCTCCTGCGCGCTGGCCTCGCTCTGGGCCAGCTGGGTATCCGCGGTCACGGGCTCCAGGTCCACCTGGAAGCGCGTGGCGCTGGATTTGCTGATTCCCTCCTGCTTCATCAGCTCGGCCACCGCCTCGCCGCTTCGAAGCTCCTCCAGATCCAGCAGCACCATCACGCCGTCCAGCCCGAAGGCGATATAATCGACGTTCTGACGGCCCAGGTTGTTGAGCATGCCATAGCTGATGGTCAGCCTGCGGCCGCGCACCAGCTTGTTGCCGTCCAGGTCGGTGGCATAGCCGCCGTCGGCGTTGAGCTCCGGCTCGGCGTTGAGGATGAGCAGCGCAGAGTCATAGCCGCCACGCAGGCGCAGGGTAGGCGTGGCGGGGCGCTCCCGCCCGTCGATGAGGTCGGTTACAGGCGTGCCGTAATACGTATCGCCCACCTTGAGCACGTCGATGGTGCGGATCTGCGTCCGGAGGGTCTTGCCATTTGAAAAGCGCAGCTCGTCGTAGACGGGATCAATGCGCGCCAGCGGGTCGTAGGGCAGGTAGTGGTGAATGTTCCAGTCGATGAAAAACAGCGGGCTGTCGGGCGCAATGACCAGCTCGTAATAATCCGGCGCAGACAGCGAGCCGACCAGATAGGGATAGTTGCCGTACGTCTCGCCCTTCACGCGGGACAGCGAGCCGGTCACCTCATCGTCCTCCAGCATGACGCTCTCGTCATACTCATAGTAGAAGTCCGGGTCCTCCTGCCCCTTCTGCTTGCTGGCGGCCTCCGGATAAATCAGGACCACGATGCGCTTGATGGTCATGCGCACATCATAGCTGCCCGGCAGGTACTGCGCGTCCCCGGCGGGAACGGTCACACGGGCGATGTATTCGCCCACCTTGACGGGAGCGCGCTGCAAAAGCTCGCCATCCTGAAAATAGCTGACGGTGGCGCTTTCCGGATACAGCTTTTTGCTGAGCTGAAAGGCCTTGCCGTTATAGGTGCGCTCCTGGTCGGCGATGACCAGCGGCTGGCGCTCCTCCTTGACGGTAAAGACCACCTTCTCGCTGAAAGCAAAGGCGGAGGCGGTATCTGCGGAAAGGGTGACGCCGGCCTGCGCGCAGGCAAAGGCGCGGAAGGTGACCACGTCGCCGTCCTTGAGGTCGGGAATGGTGCATTCTCCGTTCCGCAGCAGGGTCACGCCCGCCGTGGCCACCCAGGTATCGGCCATCTCCTCCTCCTTGTCCGATACGATGTACTGCACGCCCAGCGTGTTTCCGGTATCGGTATCAAAGGTGATGGAGCCGTAGGGCGTGGCTTTTACGTTGCTGATGACGGGCAGCGCGTCGGGACTGGCCGTGCCGCCGTTAATGACGGCGGCATAGGTGTCCTGGTCGCTGAGCACCACCACGTCCGTCCCGCTCAGCGCCTGGGCGCGCCAAAGGGTGATGGTTCCGGTTCTGCCGGTGGTGACGTTGAAGGGCTCCTCGCTTCCCAGCTTGAGCACGATGTGCGCACGCGCCATGGGTGCGTTCTCATCGTCGGTCACAGCGATGACCGTGGGCTGCAGGGCGCTGCCGGGCAGCGCCGTACCGCTGGAAAGGCTAAGGTTGGTGGTTCCGCCGATGGCGACCGTGCCGCCGCCGGAAACGCTGGCCGCGTCCAGCGCGCCCGTGCCGCTGACCGACAGAGTCGCTCCATCGCCCACCGTCACCGGGCCCACGGCGTTGGCGCCTTGCAGAACGAGCGTAACCGACGCGCCCGCGCCGATGCGCAGATCGCCGCTGGTGAAAGTGCCGGCCAACGTGAGCTTGACGCTCACCCCGTCCGCCACGATGATTTTTCCGGAGGTGCCGCCCTCGCTGACAACGCGGTAGTTGCCGGAAGCGTCAAACGTATGATCGGACGCGCCCAGCGTGACCGACTTGCCTTGCTCGTCCTCCACGGCCTGCAAGAGCAGTTTGCCGCCCTGCACCGTGCCCTCATAGTGGTACCCGGCTGCGGCTGCGGGCAGCGGCGCGTACGCCGTTTGCGGGCTTGCGGCAAAAAACAGCACCGGCACGGCGGCACCGTTGTATTCCGCCGTCAGATCCAGCGCCATCTCGCCGCCCGATACCTGAACGGCGGTCCAGGCTGGCGCATCGCCTCCTGCCGCACGGATGGTCAGTCCGCCCTGCGCCGTCAGGTTCGGGGCGGAGAGCGTACCTACATGCAGGCGGCCCGTGCCGGAGACGGCATACGGGCCAGACAGCACATTGAGGTAGGTATCTCCGCTCACATACAGCGTTCCCCCGTCCTCCTGAAAGGTGGGCGCGGAGCCCTCCGTGCCCGCTCCTGCCAGCGTGAAGGAAGCGCCTGCGGCGCCGTTGATGACGCGGCCCTGATTGGCGGGGTCCGAGGCATAGAGGGTATAACTCTTCCCCGCCTCCGCCTGAAAGGGCTCGGCCGCGCTCAAATCCACCTTGTCGTCCTCGACGGGCGGCTCGGCCAGGGAGCTGACCTCCAGCGTGTTGCCGTTCATGCGGCCCCAATAGCTCGCGCCTTCTCCGAGGACAGGCAGCCACAGCGTGACCTTTCCGTCGGAGCCGGTTTTGACATAGGTGAAGAACTTGCCGTCCACGTAGGCCTGCTCCGCACCGGGCGCATCAAAGACAACCGGCCTGCGGCCATTGTCGCTGGACGCGCCGGAGGGCAGGCGCACGTTGCCGCGCTCCACGTTGAGCACGCCATAGTTGAGGTTGTTGGCCACCGTGAGGCAGCCGGAGCCGCTCAGCTTGACAGCCGCATCCGGCGCGGTAAGGGTCTGAATGGTGGTGTAGCCCTGGAAGCCGATGGTGACCACGGACTTCTGCGACACCCGCAGCGTCAAAAGCTGCACCCCGTCCAGCTCGATGGACAGCACCATGTTGTCACGGATATAGAGCGTGGCGTTCTCCCCGCCGCCGGTCAGGTGGTAGCTGCCGCTGCGGTAGAGGATGTTCTCGCCGTCCACCAGCTCCATCTCGATGGGCGCGGTCGCAGCCAGCGTCAAGATGCCGTCCGTCGTGTCCGATCCCACCTCCATCAGCCACTGGCCCAGCCCGCAGAGCGCCACCACGTCGCCCGCCTCGTTGACGCCGATATGCCGGCAGCCCGGCACGGTGCATTTGGGCGCGCGCTCGCAGTGCTCGTTCATATGGTCGCACTGGCTTTCGTCCCAGACGTCGCCGGGGTTGCCCGTGGGCAAAACCGTGACGGCGGGAGGCGAGCCTCCATCCGGGGTGACGGCGGGAACAGGCGGGGGCGTTTCGGAGGTTTCCGGACCCGGCACGGGCGTCTCAGAGGCCTCCGGGCTGGCCGTGGGCGTCCCGGACCCTTCCGGAACCGTCGTAGGCGTTTCGGATACCTCCGGACTTGCCGTAGGCGTTTCGGACCCCTCCGGACTTGCCGTGGGCGTTTCGGACCCCTCCGGACTTGCCGTGGGCGTCCCGGACTCCTCCGGAGGCGGCGTGACCGCAGGCGTCTCGGAGGGCGCCGGAACCGCCGTGGGGGTTACGGAGGGTTCGGTGGAAGGCGCCGTCTCCGGCCCGGCTGCGGGGATGGACGGTTCGGGATTCTCCCCGGCGCCGCTTTCCGACGTGGTCAAAAGGTCCCCCTCAGGCATCGGGGTGGGTGTGGGCAACGGCACGGCCGTGTCCTCGGCCAACGCCTCCAACAGCGGCAGGGCGCACAGACAGATGCACAGCCAAACGCAAACGCTGCGCATATGCCGCTTCTTGACGGAACGCATGCTCAACCTCCTCCTTGAAGCACATAAGGTGGGCGCACCAAAAGCGCCCCCGACGACATAGAACGAATTACCATGGCATACCCATCCATGTTTTTCAATTTTAAGCCTGCCAGCGGCTAAGATCCCGCTTGGCAAGCAGCCTGACCATGGGCACGCCCAAGAGATAACACACAACCGCTTCGCCCAGGCCCACGGTGAGCATATTCATCCAAAGCATGTCGATGCCGTAGGCATAGGTCAGCACCAGCCCCACGATGACCGCGTTGCACAGAACCGGCGGCAGCGCCCTGACCCAGATGCTCGCCCGCATGCGCCAGGTGATCACGGCGGCGATCAGCGTGGCCAGCGTGCCAAACACCACGTCATACACCGTGGCGCCCATGGGGTTGAAAAGATTGCTGATCAGGCAGCCCAGCGTAAGCCCCGGCACCGCCTGGGGAAACAGCACGGGCAACAGCGTCATGGCTTCTGAAATCCGAAACTGCACCGCGCCATAGCTGATGGGCTGAAACGCCAGCGTCAGCGCCGCATAAAGCGCCGCGATCAGTGCAGACAGGCAAAGGCTTTTTGTGCTTCGACGGGAAAACAAGTTGTGCATTCTTCATTCCTCCTGTTGTATGGCGTGCTGCGAAGGTCGCGCCAGTGTGTAAGTATAGCACAACTTGCCTTCCGCGTCGACAAATGCATACGGAACCTTTCGAGTGCGCATACTGAAGCCATCAACAAAACGGGGAGGTGAACGAAATGTCGTTTCCCAACAAAAACCAGTGTGTCCAATGCGATGTAAGCAGCTGCAAACACCACACCAAGGACGGCATGTGCGAGCTGGACGTGATCAAGGTCGCGCCCCGCTGCAACTGCCATACTGGCACCTGCGACGAAAGCGAGTGCGCCAGCTATCACGCCCGGTAAGTCCCGCGGAAACGCAGTGCGGAGAGGAAGGTTCCTCTCCGCTTTTTGCGTCAGTTCACGGTGATGCCCGTCAGTTTTTTCCACGCCTCCCGAATAGCTTCCTGATTCTGCACGCCATAGTCGGGGTCGTTCTGCTTGCATTCGTCCATGTCGCGCAGGAAGTGGACACAGTTCTGTCCGTCAAAATTGTTGTCCGAAATGGTCTGGCTGCCATGCGCCACGTTATGCGTGGAAGCGATGGACCACCGGCCGTCCGGCAGCTTGATGTAGACGACCTTGGGACCCCAGCTTTCCTTATTGCCAAAGGCCTGGAACATGGCCGCCGTATCCGCCGCGGTGAGAGGTTCCACGTCGGCGTGGTTGCCGCGGCTCATGATGCGCAGCGTCCAGCTGATGCCGGTATCGGGGTCGTAAGCGATCAGGTTCTGACCGTTCTTGAGGGTTGGCTTGACATCGTCAAACCAGTGCAGCAGCTGGATGGTCGCGCCGTTGGGGGCGACGGTCGTACCCGTGCTACCCGATGAGGAACCGCCGGAAGACGAGCCGCTGGAGGAATCATAGCGCTTGGCGTTGCCGCTGTAGAGCACCGTCTGTGTCTTGGCGCCCGCTATGCCGTCGTCGTCCAGGCCGTTGAGCTTCTGGAAGGCGATGACCGCGGCCACGGTGATGGGTCCGTAGGTGCCGTCGGCACTCACGTCATAGCCCAGATCCTTGAGTGCCTGCTGGAGCTTTTTCACCTCCGTGCCCTTATCCCCGGACTGCAGCTTGACATAGGTGCTGGAGGAGCCGGAAGAACTGGAACCGGACGAACTGGAGGAACCCGCCGCCACGGCCGAGCTGGAAAACAGCGCGGCATAAGTGCTCTGGCCGGTCAGGCCGTCCACCTTGAGGCCGTTGTTCTTCTGAAACGCCGTAGCCGCGGCGATGGAACCGCTGCCGTATACGCCGTCGATGCTGCCGGTATAGTACCCCAGCTCCTTCAGACGTTCCTGAACGGCGATGACGTCATCGCCCGTATAGCCCCTGCGCAGCGTGCGCGTGAGGCCCGTGGATGTGCCGGAGGAGGAACCGGAGGACGAGCCTGACCCGTTCGCCTTCGCGTAAAGAAGCTCCAATGTTTTGGTGCCTGCAAGGCCGTCGGCCTCCAGGCCGTTATCTTTCTGAAAGGAAATGACCGCCCGCTGCGTGCCTGCGCCGAAGCGGCCGTCCACGCCGTTGGTATTATATCCCAGCTTGACCAGGGCGGTTTGCAGCTCGGTTACGCGGCTGCCGCTGTCGCCATACTTGAGGGTGTTGGGGTTGGTGGTCACGGGCGTGGTGATCGTGCCGCTCTCCCCGCTCGTCTCCCCATAGAGCATGGTCAGGGTCAACGTACCCGCCTTGCCGTCCACCTCCAGCCCCCTGGCCGCCTGGTAGGCCTTGACCGCCGTTTCCGTGCCGCGGCCAAACTTTCCATCCGTTCCATTGGGATTGAAACCCAGCTCCAAAAGCGCCTTTTGCAGCTGCAATACGTCCGAGCCGCGCGATCCAAATTCCAGCGTGGTGTATTTGGTGGCCGCCAGGGCCTGGGGCGCGGCCAGCAGCGTCAGGATCAGCGCAAGCGCAAGCATCCGAAAAGACAGCGCGCGCAGAAAAGCTCTCATGATCTGGTTCCTCCTTGGGTCATTGCGGTGTGTGATAAAGCCCGCCGGAAGCGGACCGCGTTTCAAGTATAACAAACCTTTTCCAAAAAGTAAATGCTATATTACGGTTTTGTTACGAAAAAGTCGTGTTTTTGTATCGTGTTTTCAAAAATTCGAAGCAAATTTGATGCATGAAAATGGTAGACTTAATCGTTGGGATCAGTGGATGGGTGCCTGTAGCGCCCGTCATCAAAGGAGATACCATCCATGAAGAAACGCGTGTGGATTTGCGTGGCGTTATGCGCGCTGCTGGTATGGGCGGCCGTTCCCTCCCTGGCGGAGGACTGCTTCACCATCGACGTGGACGCGCTGGATATGAACAGCCTCAACAGCGACGACTATGTGGCGCAATATCTTTCTGCGAGCGCCCAGGGCGTGCGGGTGAAAAAATACATCAGCAATTCCAGCGAGCTGGCGGCCCCGGTCCGGCTGACGCTGATGCAGATGGATTCGCAGACGCTGCTTTTTGACAAGGACTACGGCTTGCAGAGCGGCACCTTCGACAGCGGCGTGATCTACCTGCCCTACGTGGCGGACCGTACCATCCCCTATCTAGTGACCCTGACCATTGGTGACTATGTATACGCCATGCCCTTTATGCACCAGCAGGCGCGCCTCGTAGCCAACAATGCCTGCACCTATGGCGTGCGGCTCAACGACCTGGCGGTGGTCTTCTACGGCGACTGGATGATGGGCACCATGGTGGATCTCAACGCCCTGGCCGGGCAGGGTTCCATGAGCGTGGACCTCTGCGCCAGCAACCGCTACGTCATTGGCCAGGCCACGCTTTCCATGCAGGGTTCCTCCCTGTGCGTCTCGGTTTCCTTCAACAGCCAGGCCAATGTCACGGTGCATAGCCAGAGCGTCTGGGTCGTGACCAACTGCGCGGACTTTGCCGCCGGCGTGCAGCCGCCTTCCCACCAGCCGGGCGAATGGGTGGACGTGAGCGGCGCGGCCAGCGCGCTGGTCGTATTGTCCCTGCGGGTGGATTACGATCCTGCCGGCCTTCCCGCCTTCAGCTATGACCTGTCCTCCTCCCAGCTGCAAACCCAGCTGTCGCTCTGGGAACAAAACCGCGCCGGCGGGCAGAGCACGGACGGATGGAGCGACGGAAGCGTGGACCCCTTCGCCTTCTCCGAGGATATCGGCTGGATTGACAACTCCGGCTGGGTGGATGACGGCGGCTGGTATGATGATGGTTCCGGCTGGGTCGATGACGGTTCCGGATGGATTGATGACGGCTCCGGCTGGGTCGACGACGGTTCCGGATGGTCCGACGGCGGCTCCGGATGGGTGGATGACAGCTCCGGATGGTCCGACGGCGGCTCCGGCTGGGTGAATAACGGCGGCTGGACCGACGAGGCAGCGGCCAACTTCTGAAAAAGCAAACAGGGCCCGTCCGGGAAGCATTTCCCGGACGGGCCCTGTCCATTATTCTCCAAATCCGCCGCCCACCCCGATGACCTGCCCGGTCACAAAGGCCGCCTCCTCCTGGCACAGCCACAGGATGGCCGCGGCCACCTCCTGCGGCGTACCCAGCCGTCCCAGGGGCGTTTCCTCGGCCAGCGCCTTGAGGTCGCCGGGGGTGAAGCCCCCCAGCATATCCGTCTGAATCACACCGGGGCACACGCAGTTGACGGTCACACCGCTGGGACCGACCTCCTTGGCCAGCGCGCGCGTAAGCCCGATCAGCCCCGCCTTGGCGGCGGAATAATGCGCCTCGCAGCTCGCCCCTACCTGTCCCCAGATGCTGGAGACGTAGACGATGCTGCCGCGCTTGCGGCTGATCATGCCGGGCAACACCGTGCGGGTCACATAAAACGCGCCCGACAGGTTCACATCCAGCATGCGCCGCCAGTCGTCGTCGGTGATGTCGGTCAGGAGCTTTTGCTGAGCGATCCCGGCGTTGTTCACCAGCGCGTCGATGTGGCCCAGCGTGCTTTCGGCCTCCCGGCACGCCTCGCGCACGCAGGCGGGGTCGCTCACGTCGCAGCGGATGGCCGCCGCGCCCGTTTCACGCGCCACGGCCCCGGCCGCCGCCTCATCCGCCCGGTAGAAAAACGCGGCGCGGAAGCCCGCGCGCGCAAACGCGCGCACCGCCGCCGCGCCGATGCCCCGGCTGCCGCCTGTGATCAGTGCCGTGCGCACAAAAAAGCCCCCTTAAAACATCTTCTTGCGCCACAAAAGCACGAAGGCCGCCACGCTCGCCACCACCGAGATGCCCAGCACCATCCAGAAGCCGAAGGGCGCGTTTTCAAAGGGCACGCCCACGTTCATGCCCCACAAAGAAGCAAACAGGGTGGGGATGGACAAAACCACCGTCAGGCTGGTCAATACCTTCATGACGACGTTGAGGTTGTTGGAGATGATGGAGGCGAAGGCGTCCATGGTGCCCGACATGATGTCGCGGTAGATGGCACACATCTCCATGGCCTGCTTGTTTTCGATGATGACGTCCTCCAGAAGGTCGCTGTCGTCGGGATACTTGCGCAGCATGTCCATGCGCAGCATCTTTTCCAGCACCATCTCGTTGCCCTTGAGGCTGGTGGAGAAATACACGAGGCTCTTTTCCAGCTTCATCATCTGCAAAAGCTCCTGGTTGCGCATGCTGGCCTCCAGGCGGGTCTGCACGAACATGCTGGCCTTGTCGATCTGCTTGAGGTAGGCCAGGAAGCGCGAGGCGTTGCGGTGCAAAAGCTGGAGAATGAAGCGCGTGCGCTTGAACGTCCAGAATCCGCGGATGCGCTCCTCGGTAAAGTCGGTGATGATGGTGGATTCACGGGTGGAGACGGTGATGATTACGTCATCCACCATGATGATGCCAAGCGGCACGGTGGTGTAGCTGTAGCCGTTGCCCTCGGCCTCCACATAGGGGATGTCCACGATGATGAGGGTCTGGTCGCCGTCGCGCTCGATGCGGGCGCTCTCCTCCTCGTCCAGCGCGGACTGGATATAGGTCGGGTCCAGCGCGAAACGCGCGTTGATGCCGTCGATCTCCTCGCGGGTGGGGTTTTGCAGGTGGACCCAGCAGCCCTTTTCAAAGGTGTTGATTTCGTTGAGGTGGTCCTCCACCGTCAGGTAAATCCGTTTCATCAAAAAAACCTGCCTTTCTGCGGCCGCCGAGGCGGCTTCGCTTCCGGGCAGGCACACGCCTGTGCAGGCGCGCCCCAACCTATGCGTCGAAGCGTGCCGCGCCCATTGCCCGGAGCCTGTGAACTTGTGCCCATGGAAACGTCAAAACTTCGTTTCGACTATACGGGTCGGCATCCACCACATGCTCCTCCTTCCGGCGTATGCGCGCTTTTCTTTCCGCCTCTCATGATAGCGGTTTTGCAGGGCCGTGTCAATCAGGTTTTTCGCAAGTTTTTTGGTTTTTTCCTCCGCCGGGACGCCCCGCGCTTCCCCTGGCGCACACGGGCATGGTATAATGAAGGCGTACCTACACAGCCCAGGTTTTGAGGAGGCATATCCCCATGCGCAACACCCGCTCGTTTTCCATCGGCCCGCTCCCCATCGGCGGCGGCGCGCCCGTCACGGTGCAGAGCATGACCAATACCGATACCCGCGACGCGGCGGCCACGCTGGCCCAGGTGCGTGCCCTGGCCCAGGCCGGCTGCGATATCGTGCGCCTGAGCGTGTACGATGAGCAGTGTCTGGAGGCGTTGCCCGCCATCATCGAGGGTTCCCCTGTGCCGCTGGTGGCGGATATCCACTACCGGGCCGACCTGGCCGTGGGCGCCATGGAGCGGGGCATCGCCAAGGTGCGCATCAACCCCGGCAACATCGGCAGCGTGCGCGAGGTGCAGCGCGTAGCCGACTGCGCCAAGATGCACCATGTGCCCATCCGCATCGGGGTCAACTCCGGCAGTGTGGAAAAGGACATCCTGGCGCGGGAGGGCGGCGTGACGGCGCGCGGCATGCTCCAGAGCGCGCTGGGCCACGCCCGGCTTCTGGAGGAGGCGGGCTTTCACGATATCGTGCTCAGCCTCAAGGCCTCCAGCGTGCCCCTGACCGTGGAGGCCTACCGGCTGGCCGCGAAGGAAACCGACTATCCCCTGCACGTGGGCGTGACCGAAGCCGGCCTGCCCGGCTCGGGCAACATCAAGAGCGCGATCGGCATCGGCGCGCTGCTTCTGGACGGCATCGGGGATACCATCCGCGTCTCCCTCACCGGCAGCCCCATTCCCGAAGCCGCCGCCGCCATCGACATCCTGCGCGCGGTGGGCCTGCGCACGGGCTATGTCAACGTGGTCAGCTGCCCCACCTGCGGCCGCACCGGCATCGACGTGGCCGCCATCGCCCGCCGCGTGGAAACCGAGCTCGCGGACATCCGTGTGCCGCTGACCGTCGCCGTCATGGGCTGCGTGGTCAACGGCCCCGGCGAGGCGCGCGAGGCGGATATCGGCCTGGCGGGCGGGGGCCTCAGCCGCGCGGGCGGTTCCGCCGGCGGCGAGGGCAGCGCCTATGCCGTGGGCGCCATCTTTGAAAAAGGCAAGGCTCCGGAAAAGGTCGAGGGAGATCTGGCCGCCATCCTGATCGAGCGGGCGCGCAGGCTGGCCCGCGAGCGGGCCGCGCAGGCGTAGCACAGCGGAAACGGCCCGGAGAAGGCGAACATGCTTTCTCCGGGCCGCTGTTTTTTGTCAATCAGCCGTGCCTGCGGCGGACGGCATATTTGCGGATGTAGTCGCTCATCTGCGCCATGTCCATGGGCTTGCCGATGAGGAAGCCCTGGCCCTTGAAGCAGCCCAGCTCCTCGAAGAACTCAAACTGGTCCTGGTTTTCGATGCCCTTGGCGCACACGTGCAGATCGAGCGTATGCGCCATGTGCAGAATCGCCACCACCAGGCGGCAGGTCTGCTCGTGCCCGGGCACCAGCGCGCCATAGGATTTGTCCAGTTCCAGGCCGTCGAAGTGCACCTCGCGCAGCAGATCGACGTTGGAATGCCCCGTGCCGAAGTTGGCCAGCCACAGGCCGATGCCGTGCCCGTCGTGCAGGGCGTTGAGGTTGGCGATGCCGCGCTCGGTCAGATCCTGCGCCTCGCTGACCTCAAACTGCATCTTCTGGGGTTTGAGGCCCGTCTTTTTGAGCATGGCGACCACGTCGTCCACAAAACTCTCACGATCGGCATAGAGGGGCAGCAGGTTCATCGAAAGCGTTACGTTCGAGTCCGTCTGCTCTGTCAGATCGCAGGCCGAGCGCATGGCGTTTTCCAGGAACCAGCGGGAGAACAGCAGCGTCAGCGCCTCATCCCGCTCGATGAGCTCCACCACCGGCCAGGCGGGCATCACATCCCCGTCGGGCATATGCACCTTTTCGACGAATACCTCATAGGTGTTGCAGGTATTCTTGCCAAACGTCCATTTCGGCTGCCCGTAAAGTTCCAGAGCATCGTTGAGAATCAGGTCTCCGATCATGTTGTGGTTCATGCCAGAAGCTCCCTTCCTATGCGGTTTTCAGCCATCGCGGCCTTACTTTTCCGTCCGTGGCACAAAAATGCCGATATATTGAATTGTATTCGCCGCCGGACCGGGGTTTTCCTGCCGGTTGAGCGCGTCTTCCGGCCGCTTTGCGCTTTTTCGCCGCGCGTGCTATAATACCGTAGCATCCCGCCGCGTGCGCGGCTTCTACCTTGATAACCTGCCGAGGCGTACCAATGAATAAAACCGAGCTGCTTCATATCCTTGAGGAAACGGTTCCTCCCCTGCGCGGCAAGCTGCACATCGAGCGCGTGCTCTATCAGAAAGCCGCCAACAAGGCATATATGAGCTTTTTGAGCGATGAGCTGGTCGCCGAGCACGACTACCTGCTGCTGGAGCGCCGGCTGCGCGCGCTGTTTCCCAAGCTGTCGGTGGCGCTGCGCATCGCCAGCCCGTCGCTGGGCGAAGCGTTTCTTTCCGACCTGAACCGCTACAAGCCGGTGCTGACCGACTTTTTGCGCCGCCAGAGCCCCGCGCTGGCCGCCTGGATTGCCGATACCGGCTGGAGCCTGGAGGATGGGCGCATTCTGCTCACCTGCCCGGATCAGATCGCCATGGGGTTTTTCCGCTCGCATCATCTGGATGAAAAGCTGTCCCAGGCCATTTATGACATCTTCCGCGTGCGCACGCCCGTGGCGCCTGTCTCTTATACACATCTGACGCTGCCGACGATCTTACGCGTGTAGATCT
>ENA-OZAF01000517-OZAF01000517.1-human-gut-metagenome-genome-assembly--contig:-NODE-517-length-15457-cov-6.033113_pt1 | contig 15457 bp, 17 predicted proteins | sample MGYA00244207_ERZ653498 | MGnify/ENA primary metagenome ERZ653498 (study PRJEB26926, sample SAMN06165156) | human gut metagenome | biome: ENVO:00009003; feature: ENVO:2100002; material: ENVO:00002003... | reverse complement strand
CAGATATTCACGGCCCGATGGAAAAGCTGCCAGCTTTCCCACAGCCCGCAAACATCGTTTCCCACAGCTCCGCCCCTTTGACCGTTTACGCACATTCCCACAGCGTCTACTGCTGCGGATACTATATGATCCTGGTTTATAGAAAGGGAAAAGAGAACAAAAAAGCGGGAGCGTCACCCTCGGTTCAAACCGAAGGCGGCGCTCCCAATTCAATTTCGTAGATATTCACTCAATCAAGCGGTTCTTAATTTCGATTAAATTAACAGAATCAAAATCGTATTGAAAAATTGAAGCTATTGTAATCAAATAGAACACGCGTAAAAAAATCCATACGTTCGCAGCAAGAATCAATCATCTCTCCATACAAGCGAACTACCTCATCATAGATACCCGTGTCAAATTGTTCAACGATACTATCATCGCAATGGTTAATATCTGTTTCAAGTACTATAATAGGCCATACTATATCTTTCTTTTCCAGTTGAATGGCGACATCTTTTTTGCTTCCATTAACAAAAATATTTTCATGCCAAACTTGAAGGAGCTTTTTGCCTAACCCTGGAGATACATTTGTATTAAGTTCACCGATAAAATCATTTATCTTTGCTTGAACAACTTTATAACGCTCTGCTTCATCATCTGTCTCAAACTGAAAAAACTGTATATAAAATTTGTTCAAATCAAGTGGATGTGCAATTTTAGACAGATAATTTTCCACGATCTTCTGTGCAGAAGGGGGTAAGGTTGAGAACTGCCGGCGGGTCGGAGCCCAAAAAATGCTGCGAGAGGCATTGTCATTAAACGGATTAGTAGAATTCGTAATAAAAACCAATTGTTCGACATTAGTATCTTGAACTACATCGGAAAGAGATGTAAGAGCATTCTTCAAATTCTCCCGCACATGAGAAAAATCCGAACTACTTTTTACAACAGCTTTTGCTTGTGCCAAGATTCGTTTGCCGTCCTGCATGGTAAGTTCAATATCTTGGTCATTTCCTTCCAGACGAAGGGATTGAAAATTTTTGATGTTTTCCAGCATTAGCACAATAGCAGCGTTTCTTTGAAAATCAAATCCAAATAGTACTGCGTCGGCACGCCTACTCCTCATCGGCCTTGACTCCCTTCGTTAGATTATCTTAATAAATTATTATAAGGTAAAAACGCAGAAAAAACAACGGGAGCGTCACCCTCGGCCCAAACCGAAGGCGGCGCTCCCGCTCTGTTATGGAGAAGTGTTCAAAGCAGCTATTTGTACCCTTCAAATCAGAGCACACGCCCCACATGGAAAATCATACTGCCCCTACACGGAAAAACCGCCACAGCCGGTTTCTTCGCCCATTTTGAACCCTAATTCCCGCACTTTTTGGAACGGAGGGAAAGATAGTGCGGACAGGACACCACCACCGCCCGAAAACTCTGTTTACAGGGATGGACACAGCCTTTGCAGAGCTTGTTGTACTGGCGCCTGCCGTTCTCGCCCAGGAAGAACGCCCATTCCAGACGCCATTTCTTGCTCCGGCTCATAAGTCGCCCAACTCCGGGGGCTTCTTCTGCGGGGCAGGCTTGTCCGGGACTTTCCGCTCCGCGCACTCTCGTTTCGCGTCCTCCAGCCGCTCCCGGATGGAAGGCTTTTTCTCCGGCGTGGTCCTGCGCGCCTCGGCCTGGGCTTTCTCCAATTCCTCACCACGGCGGCCGTTGTTGATGATCCCGTCAATCATCCCATAGTCGTCCTCCATGGTCATTTCCGCCGTACGCAGCGGGTTTTCCGGTTCCACAGGGACGGATACGATCTGCCCGTTGATGCTGGCGAACAGCTCCGGCCGCTTGAAATGCTCGGTGTACTTCTGGATCATGTCCGGGGGCAGGGACGCGAAACTCTCCGGCCCCAGGCCCACCACCAGGAAGGTGCCTGCCACAATGTCGTAAATCTCCCCATGCTCGTCACGGAGGGAACGGTTCAGGTCCAGACCGATGAGCTTGCCTTCATCGTTTAGCACCAGCCCCACCGGATCGTCAAAGGGATAGGAGGCGGCAATGTCGCCGCCCACCTCCGCTTGCAGCGCATGGAGGCCGGGGTCGATCTCCTTCACATAGGGTTCCTTCATGGGCTCCACCACCAGGACGGTCATCTTCTCCGGCGCGGTATGTTCGGGGGCGTCTCCGTTGGGGATGGCAAAGGCGCGGCTACCGTTGGCCATGATGAGATACTTCCCGTCCTCGGACTCGTGGTGGAAACCGTATCCGGCTGCCTCCATCTGTTCCCGGCTCATATCCGTCACATGGAAGGTGCCTCTGGGGGTCCGCACCGCCTCACCGGTCTCCCGGTCATCCGGGGTGAGCGCCGCTGTCTGGCCGTACAGTTCCGCTTCATACTCCCGATTTGCCTGTTCCGCAAAGGCCAGCATCTCGTCCACATGGGACTGATCCGGGTTTTCAATGGCCTCCCGGATCGCCTGCGGGTCCACATCCAGATATTCCTCATAGCCGGTGGCGTCCTTGAATTTTTCGATCTCCGAAGGCAGATAGTCCTCCTGGGTCTGCCCCAGGGCAGCCAGCTTCTCGTCCAGAGCGGAGATGCGCCCGGCCATCAGGTTTTCGTAAATTTCTTCCTTTGCCGCGTGTTCCTCCGGGTGTTCGGCGGCATACTGCGGGTCGTGCTGCCGGAAAAACTCGTCCATATCGTAGGCAAGGTCCATGACCCATTCCGAAATTTCTTCTTCGGGGATGTCATTCTGGAAGGTCATTACCCGGTATTCCTCCGGGATGCTGCCGCGCTCGCCATCGTAATACTCATGGAAGCTGTCCCCGGTATCCCGCACATAGCCCAGGTCGGTGAACTGGCCGCTTTCCTCCAGGGCGATGTCCCGTCCGTAGGCCTCATAGTCGATGTAATTGCGCAGATGCTCCGGCACCTGCATGGCGTCCAGTTCCTCGATGTAATACCGGCCCAGATCGTCGTGGTCGTGGATGTCGGGGTAAATGTCGTAACAGTCCAGGTTCTCCGTCAGGTTGATAAGCTCCTGGATGCTGCCCGTGTGGTCGCCGATCTCCATAGCCGCCTGAAACCGCTCATATTCATCCTGGCTCATATCATCCAGTTTGGAAGCCAGGTAGTTCAGCTCGTCCAGGTTGGCATACTCGCCCAGCAGGTCATAGAGACCGTCCACATAGCAGTCGTAGTCCGTGACGAACCATTCCTCATAGGTCTGCCCGAAGTCATCTTTGGTACCGATCCCGATGCGCTCAAAGACCTTTTTCAGTTCCTCCGCCGTGGTGGGGAACTTCACCCATTCGCCCACAAGGGCGCCCTCGTTGTACTTGCCCAGGTTGGTGATAAAGGCGGCAAAGGGATAATCTTTGTCATAGCCATAATGGGGCATAGCGGCACCTCCTTATCGCTCCGGCGCAGGCGTTTCCCGATGGGGCTGCGCCTTGCTCTGATTGGCACATTCCTTCCGGCTCTGTTCCAGCCGCTCCTTGATGGAGGGCTTTTTCTCTGTCTGTTTCTCCCGCGTATGCACCCACTCGTCGCCAGAGAGAGTGAGATACCCTTTGCTGGTGAAGCACCCCTGTTCCTCCTGCATGGCGTGGTTGCCGAAGGGAACGGGATCAATGGCGTCCAGCAGCTCCGGGGGCAGAAGGACGTCCAAATGTTGCGCCAGATAACGCCAGCCCACATCCTCCACCTTGCGGATATTGGGCTCCAGGACAAAATACTCGGTGTTGGCGGGAAACTCCCGGAACTGCTCCAGAGTGGTCAGACGATAGGGCGACTCCTGGACAGCGGCCAGGAGGTCACGGTCCTCCGGGGAAAGTCCGGCAAGCGCCTGGGCCGCTGCCTCCAGTTCGCTTGCGTCACCGCCTGCGGGGAGCAGCGGTTTCAAATGCTCCATGAAATTGGGTTCGGTTCTGCTCAAAGACATCATCCTTTCTGAAAATGGGTAAAAGAAAAGCAGGAAACCCGGAAAGGTTTCCTGCTTGGTGCCGCCATCGGCGGCTGCTATTTTGTTGTGGTATGTAGTCTTATCCCTTCAGGTTCTCCAGTGCAGCGGGATTGTTGGAAAGAATGGCGCCGACCGTCTGGCAACTTTCCAATTCAGGACAGTCACCGCAGGTCGTCACGCCTTTTTGTAGGGCGCATTGGCGAATACCGCAAATGCTTTCACAATACACCGTTTTTGCCCCATCCACGCGGCAGCCTTGACAGTTGATATGCTCAGGCAAAATAGGTGCATGATTTAATTCAGACCATAGTTTTGCAGTTTTCTCGCGCAATGCCTGATCGTCGTTGATCGTTGCAAGATAAGCGTCGCACTTCTCACAGTCCAGCCCACAGTATGCGATCATATCCCTCACGGCTATTTACCTCCTGAAAGATTTTGGCCTTATTATACAGCAAATCATTACTCTTGGATAGAGCCGTGAAGGAAGAACGACACGATACTTATTTCTCAATGCGGTAATTCACATACTTCCCGCCAGTGTCAGCCAGAACGATTGTCCCGTCATAGGTTTTCCCGGTACGCAGAGAGCGCAGTCCCTTGACCTTTGCCTTTCCGTCTTTGAGCAATGCAGCGGCAATTTTGGAAGTAAAGACCTTTCCGCGCTGCTCGAAAAAGAGGTCATTCTTCCACATGACAAACTGACAGGCCCGGTCCGAACAGGCGAAGTTCTTCTTGCCCTCGTAGACCGGCTTGCCGCAGCGGGGGCAGAGGCCCACCGTCTCCTTCTCCGGCTGGAACAGCTTTTGCCCATCCTCGGAAATGTGGGAGTATTTCCGCACCAGCTCCGCCGCCATTGCCTCGATCCCGTCCATGAAGTCCTCCGGCGACGCCTGGCCCTTTGCAACCTCGTTCAACCGCTGCTCCCAATCCGCCGTGAGCTTGGGAGAGGTCAGCAGCTCCGGCAGCACCGTGACCAGGTTGACGCCCGCCTTTGTGGGGATCAGGTTCTTGCCCTTGCGCTCCACGAATCCGCCGGACACCAGCTTTTCAATGATAGCCGCCCTAGTTGCCGGGGTGCCCAGGCCCTTGCGTTCTGCCTGGTCCGGCATATCTTCCTTGCCTGCGTTCTCCATGGCCGACAGAAGGGTATCCTCCGTGTAGGGCTTGGGAGGCGAAGTGAAGTGTTCGGTGACGGAGGCGGAGACCGGCTCAAAGACCTGCCCCTCCGTCAAGGCCGGAAGGACGCCCTCGGCATCTTCATTCTCCGGTTTCTCCTTCAGGGAGGAACGGAACACCTCCTGGATAGCCCGCCAGCCTTGGGAAAGCACCTGCTTTCCTTTTGCCGTGAAGGTATGTCCGCCGCAGTCAAAGATAGCCGTGACCGCCTCATACACGAAAGGCTCCGCCGCTGCACACAGCAGCTTGCGGCAGACCAGCAGAAGGATGTTGCGCTCGCCCAAAGGCAGCGCAGGTACATCCGCCTTTTCCAGCTCCAGGGTGGGAATCAGGGCGTGATGGTCGGATACCTCCTTGTCGTTCACCAGCGCCAGAACATCGGGGAAAAACTCCGGGCAGGTATCGAAGGGCGCCACTCGCGCCGCCAGATGCAGGATCACGGAGGCAGTCTCCGCCATGTCAACCGTCAGATACCGGCTGTCCGTCCGGGGATAGGTCAGCAGCTTCTTTTCGTAAAGGGATTGAGCGTAGTCCAGGGTTTGTTTGGCCGTGTAGCCGAATACCCGGTTTGCCTCCCGCTGCAAGGTGGTCAGGTCGTACAGTTTGGGCGGCTTCTCCGTCTTTTTGTCCCGCACCATGGATACACATACGGCCCGCTGCCCCTCGCAGGCGTCCCGGATGGTCTGGGCATCCTCCATAGCTGAGATTTTTTCAGAAACCGCCTCGGCTCCCTCCAACGCCAGCCGCACATGATGGTATTTCTCCTTACGGAACAGGACGATCTTGCTGTCCCGGTCGGCCAGCATCGCCAGGGTGGGCGTCTGTACCCGCCCCACATTCAGGGTACGGTGGTAGAGGACGGAGAACAGGCGGCTCGCGTTGATGCCGATGAGCCAGTCCGCCTTTTGGCGGCAAAGTGCCGATTGATACAGCGGGTCATAGTCCCCACCGGGGCGCAGGTCGGAAAAGCCCTCCCGGATCGCCGTGTCCTCCATCGAAGAAATCCAGAGGCGGGAGAAAGGTTTGGAGCATCCGGCGGCTTTATAGACTAGCCGGAAGATCAACTCACCTTCGCGCCCCGCGTCGCAGGCGTTGACCAGCTCCGTCACATCGGGGCGCTCCATCAGGGAACGGAGAATGTGGAACTGGGCGGCCTTTTCCTCGGACACCACATAGTGGAAGGGGTTGGGCAGGATGGGAAGGTCCTCATACCGCCACTTCTTGTAGCGGTCATCGTAGGCGGCCGCGTCCGCCAGCCCCACCAGATGCCCAATGCAACAGGAAATCAGCCAGCCGCCGCCTTCAAAATAGCCATCGGCCCTGGATGTGACACCCAGGGCCGATGCGATACTCTTTGCTACACTCGGTTTTTCGCAGATCACCAATTTGCTCAATTCTGGTCCTCCTGTTCTTCCTGTTCAGGAACATCCTCGTTTTCGTATTCCTCGTCTTCGAACTCATAGTCGTCCGGGTCGGCGCTGACCTTTGCGCCCTGCTTGGGCTTGATGAACTTGATGTAGGCGAAGGCTCCGCCGCCCAGGGCCGCCAGCAGCAGGATCAGAACCAGGGCGCCGCCGCTGCCGGACTCCTTCTCCGGCTCCGGTTCAGGCTCCGGCTCCACCTCCAGCGCTTTCCCGGCGCACTCGCTCATATTCGCCGCACAGACCGGACAGGCGGTATTCACCGCACCGGCCTGGCATTTCTCGGCGCAGGTACAGACTGCGGGTTGTCCTTCCGTCTGCCCGTCCTCCAGCAGCGCCATCAGGTCGGCTTCGTCCACCTGATTCAAGAAGTGAACGGCGGTCTCCTTGTCCTCGTTGGCCCGGTCGATCAGGATGTAAAAATAGTTGCCCGCTTTTGTGGTCACGGTAATAAGCTGCTTGTCACCGTAATAATCGTCCACCAGCGTGGCGTTGCCCTCCGGGGTAAGGGGCTGGCTCTCCGGCTCCATGTCCCCGGTAGCGGGTTCCTCGGTGGGTTCCGGCGTCGTCTCGGCGGACTCCCCGGTGTAGTAGTCGCCATCTCCGCCGCTCGCAAAGGCGGTGACGGAGAAGGCGGTCATGCACAGGACCACCACCGTCAGGGACGCCAAAAGGCGGAAAGCTCTGTTACGCTTCATCTTCGCCGTCCTCCATTCCTTCCATATCTGCGTCGTCGGGGTCCGGCGCCGCCTCCACCTCCATCATTCCGTCGGGCAGGGTGATAAGGCCGCTGGCGTAGGCCTTCAGGAAGGCGGTCAGCTCCTTGTTGTCCATGCGCACCGCCTTGACCATGCGGACGATCTCCAGGTTTTCTTCCTCGGTGAGCTGCGCCTCCAGCTCCCGAAGTCGCTTCTGCTGGGTGGAGATTTTCTCCTTCGTCTTTTCGATGTTCTTGCGGATTTTCTCAACTGTTGCCATAAATCATTCCTCCAATCAAATCAGTTGTACGGCGGTCTACCGTATGCGTAGAAATGGGACTGCCAGTAGCTTGTGTTCAGGTTGGAATACTGGATGGGGTCGCCGCAGTGCAGCATCATCCCGTCGCCTACATAGATCCCCACATGGGACACGCCGCTGGTATCATAGGTCCCCACGAAGAACACCAGATCGCCGGGCTGGGGGTCGGATACCGGGGTGGAAATGTTGTAGAGCCCCTGAGCACCCAGCCGCCCGGTATTGCACAGGCCGCTGTTGGTCAGCACATAACTGACAAAGCCGCTGCAATCAAAAGAAGTGCTGGGGCTGCTGCCGCCCCACACATAGGGATAGCCCAAGTATTTTTCCGCCTCGGTGATAAGGGTATTGAACCGTTCGTCCGTCAGATATTCAGCGGGAATCTCCCAGGCGGTGGGCGGGTTCTCGATGTACTTGTTCACATACCCGGAGGACGGGAACAGATCGGGGCGGTTGCCCAGGGTGGACATATAGGTGGCATACAAGGAAAGCTGTTCCTCACCCATCATGTAGACCGGCACATGGGAGAGGTCGAAGTTTTCCAGTGTGACGGTGCAGATGGTCCAGGTATAGGGCACCTGAACCGTATAGGGGTTGCCCTCGCTGTCCGTCCTTGTTTCCGTCCGATAGCGGGTCTCCGTGGTCACGGTTTCGGTGAGAATGTATTGCTTGTCAAAGAGGGCTTGAAGGTCGCCCTGTACCTGGTCGATGGTGAACACCCCATCATGGAGCGCCGACAGAATGGAGATCAGCACATAGGGGTCATGCTCGATCTCGTCCAGGTCGAAGTGATACTCGTCATAGTTGTGGGTGGCCTCGTAGGTATCCAGGTATTCCCGCAATTCATCCTCTTTGGCGCAGTAGGCTTCTTCCGCCGCCAGCATATCGGAATCCTCGGACAGATAGGAAGATGCCATGATATTGGACACCCCGCCGCCGAACATGGAGGAACAGGATTGCAGGGAGCCCAGCAGCATCACAAGCAGAAGGCCGATGCCGCCCACGATCAGCGCGCCCTTCCAATGCCGTTTCAGGAAAAGGGCGGTGCGCTTGGACTCCTGGGCGGTTTTTTGGGCCGCCTTTGCCGTGGTTTCCGCTGTTTTTCCAGCCTGGGCGGTCTTGCCCGCCGCCCGGTATGCCGCCGCATATTGCTTTTGCAGCTTCCGTTTCTGCCACAGGCGGGAGATGGGATTGGACGCAAGCTGGGGGTTCTCCGCCACGGCTTTCCGATAGTAGAAATCCGCATTGGCCTTGACCGCCGCCTGCTCCGCCTTTGCTGCGTCCCGCCAGGGTTTCAGCTTGCGTTCCGCCCGCCAGTTCTGGACACGGCGGTTTCCGTAGCCCACAGCCTTCTCAATGCCGCGTTCTCCCAGGTGGCCCGACTGGACACCGGAATTTTCCTGCTCCACCTCCCGGACCTTGCCGTGGATGGCTGCGCCCGCCTCCTGGATGGGGCGGGACAGCGGATTGGTGTGGGGCTTTCCCGGACTCTTATTGGGGATCGCGTCCCTGGCGGCATCCAGCCGTTTCGCCGCCTTGTCCGACTTGCGGATGGCCTCTTGCAGCTCCGGCTTGGCCTGGTCCGCCTCAGAAAACTGCAATCGGGAGGATGGGCGGCTTGCCGCCGCCTCGCCCTCCCGATAGGCCCTGCGCTGTTTCTGGTGCTTCTTCTTGGCTGCTGCCTGTTCCCGGTGCAGTTCCGCACGATCCACCGCTTTCCCGGCTGCGCCCGCCGTGTCGCCGGAGGCGGAATGGTTCTGCTCCAGCGTCCGGTCAGAGGGATAGGTAGTCTCGCCCGTGACCAGGTTGACGGATACCGCCCCGTCACGGGTCATCTTCTGCGCCTCCTTTTCGGGGGCTTTCCATTCTTTCAAGGTGCGTCACCTCCTGTTCCATAGGGGCAGATGTCGGCACAGGCCCCGGTTTCAATCATGGCGATGTACTGGAAAATGGGATAGGCCTGGGGCGGGCAGACCGCATTCCCCAGGGTTTTCAGCCGCAGCGCCCGGTTGTCGGTGTCCTCGGTCATGCGGGGGACTCCTTCGGGCTCGGCACGCCAGAGGATGCGTCCGTCCATTTCGGTGGGAATCCCATAAGCCATTCCACCCAGTCCGGGTTCAGCGCCGCTTTCTCGGAACGGGGCTGCTCCTGCCGGATCACCTGGGCCGACAGGTTGGAGGACGGGGATTTGTCCCGAAAGGCCGCCGGTTTCAAAGTGGAGCGGTAGCCCTCCGACGCCGCCGGGGTCAGATAGAACACCGCCGCTGACAGGGACAGGCTCCAGATCGTCCCGTCCTTGTTCCGTTTGCGGAATATCCCGTTGTCCGACAGGAACACATCCAGGTTGGCAGCGTCCCGCCCCGTGGATTTGTCGGAGGCAAGGGGTGTGGGAAACATCAGCCGCGACGATAAAAGTTCGCTGGCGCTCATGCCATGCGCCGACGCCGCAAGCCGGAAATACGAATGGGAGAACAGCGTATCCCGCTTTTGCCAGGTCAAAAATCGTTTTGTCGAGCCCCATATTGATGAAGCCAGCAACATTTTCCCCAAGCACCCAACGGGGCCGCAGTTCGGCAATAACGCGGCACATCTCCGGCCACAGGTAGCGTTCATCCGCAAAGCCCCGCCGCTTTCCAGCGGTGGAGAAGGGCTGGCACGGGAAGCCGCCGGAGAGGATGGTGACGGTTTCAAGTCCTGTTTTCTCAAAAAACGCCTCCTTCGTGAATGTGGTGATGTCCCGGAATTTCGGCACATCCGGCCAATGCTTTTGCAGGATGGAATAGGGATAGTCCGCCCACTCGCATTGACAGACCGTTTCAAAGCCCGCCGCCTCTGCCGCCAGGTCCAGTCCGCCAATGCCGGAAAAGAGGCTGACATGGGTTAATTTTGCATTGATTTTGTGGGCACCTCCTAATGCTGGGCATAAGAAAAGCGCCACTGTTTCCAGTGACGCTTTTAAACAAATAATTTAGTCGTCTACAACTTCATCCGCACCATCAAAGGGTTTAAGTTCTCTGCTATCACAGATTTCATCATAGTGTTCATTCAGCAGATAATTGGCTGAACTAAACTGTTGCAAATCGGGAGAAATGCTCCTATCGAAACCAACAATATAGAGTTGCTTGTCATAGTCTTCGACAATATAGCGAATAAAATCTTCAAAATCGCCATCGCCTGCGGACAGGACAATTACATCATATCGATTGAACAGTCGTAATGCGGTAGTCGCAATTCCTACATCCACGCCTTTTTGCACTTTAATAGAAAAAGTCTCTCCACATTTTGGACAATGAATTTCTTTTTCTTTCAAGTCGTAAAGTTTTACTCGAATGTTAGGACCTTTAGGTTCGGTTGTCTTTAACCAACGATGATAGGCATTTTGCGCGTCGGTTGCTGGGTCCGGAGTTGAATTAAAATACCAGCTATCAAGGCTATCAATACCGAACTCGTGACGGATACAATCCTTTAGTTTCTTATAATCGACGCCTTTTTTTGCGTAAGCCGGATTCTCACGCTGGAATGTTTTTCCGGCCTTATAAATGTATGAGCCGTCAATGAGCCACAATCCTCGCATTACCAACACTTCCTTTGGAAAAATGTGCTTTAATTATAGCACATTTTACATTGGAGTTGTAGGCATTATAAAAAACTCCCATTCGTCTTTCGAATAACCATATACACCGAATTCTAGAATTATAGGCCGCACTGAGAAAGAGGGTCAGACACGGGGCTGGTCCTCGTCATCCTCGCAGTCCACATAGAAGGCGTCCAGCTCGCACAGCTCCAGGGCCTTCAGCCGGGCAAGGTCGGCCTTGTCGCCGAACACAAGGTAGCGGCCGGGGATGCTCCAGCGGTCAAACATCTGGTCGGCGATCTCGCCGTACCGCCGGGCGGTGTCGATCAGGTTCTCCATGTCCCGGCGGTCCTTGATCTTCCCGGCAAGGAAGGCCAGCTGGTGCAGAAGACCGTAGAGATGCACTTCCTCGTCGATGTGGGCCTCGTAGGTCTTTTCCTCAATGACATACAGCTTTTCCTGTTCCATATCCTTATCCCATCCTTTCCTCATGTTCCACCTCGCTGGGCTTGGTGGTGAGCAGTTTGTAGAGTTCAGTATCCTTCGGGAAGTCATCCGCAAAGGGCAGGATGACATTGTTGAAGAACAGCAGCCCGTGACCCGGCTCGGAATTGGTCACATAGGCAAGCTGTTCCGACGAAATGTTCAGCCGCTCCGCCAGTATCTTCCGGTCGCCCGCCGCCTGATTGAGCATATAGATGAAGTCGCTGTTCTCCAGGATATTTTCAATCTCCGGGGAGGAAAGCAGGTCTTTGGGGTTCTGGGTCGCCCCGGTGGGGATGCCGCCCCACTTGCGGAACCGCTTCCAAATCTCGGCGCTGTATGCTGCGGTCTGTTCCTCCTTCAGCAGGAGGTGGAACTCGTCCACGAAATACCAGGTAGACCGGCCAATGGCCCGGTTGATGGTGACGGTGTTCCACACTGTATCCTGGACAATGAGCATCCCCGGCTTTTTCAGGTTCTTGCCCAGGCCCTTGATGTCAAAGCAGACCAAGCGGTTGGAAATGTCCACGGTGGTGCGGTGGTTGAAGAAGTTGAGGGAGCCGTTCACATAGAGGTCCAATGCCTGGGCCACTCGGTCGGCCTCCGGGATGTGCTGGGACAGCAGGGCGTTCATCAGGTCGCCCAGAATCGGTATATTCTCCGGCCGGGGGTCGGCAAAGTAGGGCTGGTAGATCATCTGCACCGCCCGGTCGATGACGGTTTTCTCAATGGCCTCCAGGCCGGTCTTGCTGCCCATGATGAGTTCACAGAAGGACAGCACAAAGTCGGATTTCAACGCCAGTGGGTTTTCTTCCTCGGAGTAGTTGAGGTTGATGTCCAGGGGGTTCACATAGTCGGTGCTGGACGGGGACAACCGGATCACCTGACCGCCCAACCGCTTCACCAGGGGCGAATATTCGTCCTCCGGGTCACAGATGATGACGTTGTCCTGGGTCATCAGCATGATAAAGGTGATCTCCCGTTTGCAGCTCATGGATTTGCCGCTGCCGGGGGTGCCGAACACAAGGCCGTTGGGACAGCGGGATTGCTTGCGCTCCAGCAGGATCATGTTGTTGGAGAGGGCGTTGAGGCCGTAGTACATGGCGTCGCCGCCCATGAACACCTCCTGGGTGACGAAGGGGACAAACACCGCCAGGGCCGATGTGGTCAGACTCCGTTCGATCTTGATGCGGTTGAGGCCCAGGGGCAAAGAGGACATCAGCCCATCTTCCTGCTGGAAGTCCAGCCGGGTCAGAAGGCAGTTGTAGGTCTGGGCAACGCTGGCCGCTTGGGATACGGCGATCTCCAGCTTTTGGCGGGTCTTCGCCGTGTGCAGCACCAGGAAGGTCATGTTGAACATTCTTTCGTTGCGGGATTGCAGGTCGGTGAGCAGGTCCTTTGCTGCGCCTCCATAGGTGGAGAGGTCCGAAGGAAGGATGTCCATATCGTAGCCGCTGCGTACAGCCCGTTTCTGCTCCTGTATCTTCATGGCATCCAGGTCGGTGATCTTCCGCTTGACCATCTTGATGGCCTCATTCTGGTTGATGCCCCGGATGTGCATGGTCACCATGATATTTCCGTCCGCCTCCATGAAGTCGGTGAGGATGCGGTCGTGCATCTCCGGCGCCAGGATTTGCAGGAAGGACACCGCCCCGTACCGTTTGCCGATGCGGAAGGTGCGGGTCTCCCCGAAGTGGAAGGAGGACGGAGAAATGAAGTCCTTCACCGAAAGGCCGCTGGCCGGGAGCCAGTCCCATTCAAAGGCGAATTGCCCGCCCTCCGGGTGGAGGATGTTGTAAAGCAGCTCCAGCCGTTCCTTTCCGTCCAGTACATGAGCCGCCGCCCCCATGACCTTGAAACGGTTGAGGGTGTCGGTCTCAATGCGGGCAAACCGCGCCCGGGCCGCCGGAAGGTTCTCCGCCTCGATGGTCAGAGTCACATACTTGGTTTTCACATAGCCGTTGTTGCCCCGCTTGTACTGCATCCGCAGGATGTCCACCGCCTCGTCCCGGATGGGGTCCAGGTCGTTGCCCTGTCTTGTGATGCCGAACATTTCATCGGCGGCGCTGCCTCCGCTGCGGCTGTCCAAAGAAACCTGGACGCCGATGGAGGGGTCGTAGCCGTTATAGAAGTCGCAAAGGCTTTCAAAGATGCTCCGCTGGTCCTCCGGCCCCGCCAGGCGGTAATTCACATCCTCAAAGGCAATGGTCTTGGAAAAAGTCCCGCCCTCCAGCCTGCACAGGCCGTCGGGGAACATATTCTGAAAAGGGATGCTGTCCTGCACCGTATGGGCTTTTCCGTCGCCCTTTGCCTGCCGGATCACCGCCTCGATCTGCCTGCGCTCGGCACGGGTGAGTTTACGCTTTGCCGGTCTTTCTGCCTTTTCTCGCAATCCGCTTCACCTCCTGTTCCAGTTGAGATTGCCGCACCAGGGCGGAATAGAGATTGTTGGTCTGGTAGATGCGTACCTTCGGCCGGATGAATTTGTTCTGAATCAGATGGCCCAGGAACACTTCCAGCGGCTGCCCGTTCTTCTCGTACATGGCGAACAGGAAAAAGGGCAGCATCACCAGGATCATGCAAAGCGCCGCCGTGGTGGTCCCCAGGCTCGCCTTTGCCAAAAAGAAAAGCGGCACGCCTACCAGCGCCGCCGCTCCGAAACAGATCACTTGCCGTTTGGTCAGCCCGAACAGGACCTTGCTCTGTATCCGGCTCAGGTCCTTCGGGATCGATACATAAGCCAATGTTTCACACCTCCTTTAGTGGGCGCCAAACAGGGATTTTGCAAGGCTGCCGGTCTTGAACAGGGTGTAGCACAGCAGGACCGTATAGCCCATGCAGCCCCAGATGGCTGCGGATATGTTGTCGCCGGATGTGGAGATGCCCTCCACCAGCACCGCATAGATGCCTACGCAGATCATAATGAGGAAGGCTTGGAAGCCCAGGGCCAGCAGGGAGCGAAGGTAGTTCTGCCCCGTGGAGCCCCACTCCCGGTTGACCATCGTGGCAAAGGGGATGGGTCCTATGGAGGTCACCAAATACACCTCAATCATTCTGCCGTAGATCACCAGGAAGATGCAGATGGAAAGTATCTGCGTACACAGCCCCACGAACACGCTCTGGAACCACAGCCCCAGCAGGGCGCCCACGCTCCAGTCGGCAAGCTGGGTCTCCAGATCACCCACCACGCCGGAAATGTCGATGCCCGCGTCCGAGATGATGACCCCTGCCGACTGGCTGACCACATTCTGCGCCACATCGAACACCGCCATAACGATGTTCCAGGTGTTGGTGACGATCAGCACCGCGCAGAAGGTCTTGAAAATCCACTTGAAGAAAATCCAGGTGTCGAAGTCGTGGAGGTTATTCTTCTCGATGATGAGCTGGATCAGTTCGTAGCACATGACGAAGGTGAGGATGATGCCCGCGATGGGGACGATCACCGTCTCCGAGAGATTGCGGATCATGTTGAAAATGCTGCTGTTCCAGGCGGCGGGTGTCATGCCGACCTCCCCGGCGATCTCGCCCACCTTTGTATTCAGGGTATCAAACATCCCGGTCAGGTTTGAAATGATACCGTCAATGAGCAGTTCCTTGAACCACTCCTGGATCATATCCAATATCAAGGGAGATCACCTCCTTTGCGGGGGCTCCCGCTGTGAAGCGAAAGCCCCCGCCGGGTTTGGAGCAACATCAGGTGGTGGACAGCAGACCGGACAGCAGGGGGATCAGGGTGATGCCAATGAGGGCAACGCCGCCGCCCGCCATGAGCTGCTTGATGCCCTGGCTTTTTGCTTATGTGTGATAAAGAAGCAATAGAAGTGCAAAAAATTTTGCCGTTCCTA
>ENA-OZAF01000498-OZAF01000498.1-human-gut-metagenome-genome-assembly--contig:-NODE-498-length-15879-cov-4.646423_pt1 | contig 15879 bp, 16 predicted proteins | sample MGYA00244207_ERZ653498 | MGnify/ENA primary metagenome ERZ653498 (study PRJEB26926, sample SAMN06165156) | human gut metagenome | biome: ENVO:00009003; feature: ENVO:2100002; material: ENVO:00002003... | reverse complement strand
GTATACGCGCATGGGCAGCATGGGCCTGCTGCGCCAGCGCTTCTATGACGCGAAGGCGTATATGGAGGCCTGCGCGCGCGCCGAGGCGGGCGAGGGCGAAGCGCCCGAGCGCGACCTGGCGCTTGAGAACATGGCCAAGGTGCTGCGCCGCGAGATGCCGCTCAAGTGCCATGCGCACCGCGCGGACGACATGTTTTCCGCCATCCGCCTGGCGCGGGAGTTCGGCTTTGACCTGACGCTGGAGCACTGCACCTGCGGCCGCAGCGTCGCCGGCGCGCTGGCGCGCGAGGGCGTGCCGATGATCGTCGGCCCGTTCCTCACCGAGCGGTGGAAGGTCGAGATGGACGTCGATTACGACGCGCCCATGGCCTTTGCCGCAGCGGGCATCGAGTTTGCGCTCTGCACGGACGCGCCGGTGGTGCCGCAGCGGCTGCTGCCGGTCATCGCGGGGTATCTGGTGGGCCGCGGGCTGGATGAGAAGCGGGCGCTGCGCGCCATCACGATCACGCCCGCCCGCATCCTGGGCGTGGACGCGCGCGTGGGCTCCATCCGGCCGGGCAAGGACGCGGATCTGGTGTTCTACGACGGGCACCCGTTCGACCTTGCGGCGCGGGTGCGCCGCGTGATGGTGGACGGGGCGACCGTGTTCCAACAGTAAGGAAAACGCAACAAGCGATCGGAGGAAAGACGATGATCCTGCTCAAAAACGGGAAGGTCCTCACCATGACGGGGGTCAACTATGACGCGGGCGACGTGCTCGTGGCGGATGGGAAGATCAGGGCCGTCGGCGCCGGCCTTTGCGCGCCGGAGGGCGCGCAGGTGATCGACTGCACGGGCAGGACGGTCATGCCCGGCATGATCGACGCGCACTGCCACATCGGCCTGTCCGAGGACGGCACGATGTACGAGGGCGAGGACAGCAACGAGGCCGTCAACCCCGTGACGCCGCACGTGCGCGCCATCGACGGCATCAACCCGGCCGACGTCGCCATCCGCGAGGCGCGGCTGGGCGGCGTGACAACCGTGTGCGTCGGCCCGGGCAACAGCAACGTCTTTGGCGGCGTCATGTCCGTGTTCAAGACGCGCGGCAGCCGCATCGACGATATGCTCATGAAGGAGACGTTCGCCATCAAGGCCGCGCTCGGCGAGGGGCCCAAGGAGACGTACGCGCCCAAGAAGGTCATGCCGATGACCCGCATGGGCATTGCCGGGTTGATGCGCGAGCACCTGGTCAGGGCGCGCACATATCTGGACAAGAAGGCCTCCGGCAGGCTCGACAAGATCGACCTGCGCTACGAGGCGCTCGGCCGCGTGCTGGAGCGGGAGATCCCGCTCGTGGTGCACGCCAACCGCATGGACGATATCTACACGGCCCTGCGCATCAAAAGGGAATTTGCCATCGACCTCGTGCTCACGCAGGCCAGCGACGCCTACCTCATGGCGGACGCCATCCGCGAGGCGGGCGTGCCGGTCGTGCTCGCATCGGTGCTCACTGGCCGCCTCAGCGTGGAGATGGCGCGCATGTCGCACCGCGCGCCGGTCGTGCTCGAGCAGGCGGGCGTGACGTACTGCATCTCCACAGACGCGCCGCCGGTGCCCATCCAGTTCCTGCCCACCAGCGCTGCCAGCGCCGTGCGCGAGGGGCTCGACCCGGAGGCCGCGCTGCGCGCCGTGACGATCACGCCTGCGCGCGTGCTCGGCATCGACGAGCGCGTGGGCTCGCTCGAGCCGGGCAAGGACGCGGATATCGTGGTCTACGGCGGCAGCCCGTTCAACCTCATGAGCCGCATCGAGCTGGTGATGATGGACGGCGAGATCGTTACCGACTGATAGAAGAACAGGTTTTCCGGTCATCCGTTTCCAAACGGATATCAGGATATGCTCACGAAAGGAGACAACAAATGAAAAAAGCACTAGCACTTGCACTTGCGGCGCTGATGCTGCTGTTCGTTTTCGGATGCAGCCAGCCCGCCGCGCCGGACGACGAGCCCGGTACGACGCAGGCCGGCTCCGGCGAGCCCGGCGGCACGGAAGCGGACATCCCGACCCGTGACAACAACATCCTGACGTTCGCCACCCGCGGCGCGATCGCCGGCATGTTCCATCCGGACTTTTCGGTGACCTCCGGCGAGGACCGCGTCATCTGCTTCGTCCTCTACGAGCCCCTCGTGCGCCTGGGCGCCAACAACGAGCTCAAGGGCGTGCTGGCCGAGAGCTGGGAAATCTCCGATGATCAGCGCACCATCACCTTCCACCTGCGCGAGGGCGTGAAATGGCACGACGGCGAGGACTTCACCGCCGAGGACGTGGCCTATACCTACACCGCCTGCGCCAGCGAGGGCTGGATGGGCTACTTCACCGCCGGCCCGAGCCACATCGAGGGTGTCGAGGCGTACCGCAGCGGCGAGGCTGACTCCATCTCCGGCATCAACATCATCGACGATCACACCATCGCCATCACCACCGAGGACGTGTACGGCGCGTTCTTCTATCAGATCGGCGAGCTGGTGAGCATCGTGCCGGAGCACATCTGGGGCGACGTCCCGGCGGCCGAGGCGCACGAGCGCACCGACCTGCTGCACAACCCCGTCGGCACCGGCCCGTTCAAGTTCACCGAGTATGAGCCGGACCAGTACGTCATCCTCGACAAGTTCGCCGATTACTGGAACGGCGAGCCGAAGATCGACCAGATGGTCTTCAAGCCCATGAACGCGGAGATCGGCCCGTCCGCCGTCGTCAGCGGCGAGGCGGATATGCACCAGACCTCGTCCATGAACCCCGAGACGATCAACATGCTGACCGAGGCCGGCTGCGAGATCCAGGAGCTGTGGTGGACCTCCATCCGCTACCTGATCCTCAACAACGACCACCCGCTCTTCCAGACCAAGGAAGCGCGCCAGGCCATGGCCTACGCCATCGACCGCTACGGCATCGCGGAGAACATCTTCTACGGCTACGGCCGCGTGGAGAACACCTGCTATGCCGCCGACCAGTGGGGCACCCCGCCGGCCGACCAGATCAACCCCTACGAGTACAATCCTGAAAAGGCCAAGGAACTGCTCGTGGCGGCCGGCTGCGAGTATCAGGGCGACACGCTGTACCTCAACGGCGAGCCCGTAACGCTCGACTTCATCCACCCGACCGGCAACGCGAACGTGGAGAAGATCGCCGTCGTCATCCAGCAGAACCTCAAGGACATCGGCATCGACGTGAGCGTCACCCCGATGGAGATGGCCAGCCACAACGCGCTGACCGCATCCGGCGACTTTGACATGGCCATGATCGGCAACGGCTCGGTCGACCCGGATATGACCTGGATCTATGCGTCCGACGGCTCCAGCAACTACGAGAACTTCTCCGACCCGTATGTGGACGAGCTGCTCGAGGAGGGCCTCAAGTACGTCGATCAGGAGAAGCGCGAGCCCATCTATCAGGAGCTTGCCATCTACCTAAACGACGTGATGCCCATGGTCCCGATCGTGAGCTGGTGCGACGGGCTCATCATCGCCCCGGGCCTTGAGGGCGTGAAGGCGGAGGAGGAGGCGGCCTACATGTTCGCCAACCTCGAGAACTGGTATTTCAGCAACCTGGCCGAGTAAGCGGCATCCGTCCCGGCGCGCCTGTGTGCGCGCCGGGGCGGGCCCGCCTGCTCCGGCGGCAGCAAAGGAGCGCCTATGCGAGCATACATCCTTCGCAGACTGCTGATCATGATCCCGGTGTTCATCGGCATCACGATCATCGTTTTCGCACTGGTCTACCTCACGCCCGGCGACCCGTTCAGCGCCATGCTGGAGGTACCGGGCATCTCCCCCGAGCAGCTGGAGACCCTCAAGGTGCAGTCCGGCTATTACGATCCGCTCCCGATCAAGTATTTCAAATGGGTGAAGAACCTCGTGCTGCACGGGGACCTCGGGTATTCATCCTGGTATCATGAGCCCGTGACGGACGTCATCGGCCGCCGTCTGGGCAACACGCTGCTTCTGTCGCTGACCTCGCTGATCATCGGCGTCGTGTTCGCGGTGCCGCTCGGGATCATATCGGCGACGAAAAAGTATTCCGTTTTTGATTATATTGCAACCTTCGTTGCGTTGATCGGCATATCGATTCCGTCGTTCTTCTTCGCCCTGGGGCTGATCAAGATCTTCGGCATCGACCTTTCGGTGTTCCCCATGTCCGGCATGCAGAGCGTGCCGAACAAGGAGGGGATGGCGCAGATATTCGACGTCCTCTGGCACATGGTGCTGCCGGTGTTCGTGCTGGGCTTTATGCAGATGGCGTCGCTGATGCGCTACACGCGCTCCTCCATGATCGACGTCATGCAGCAGGATTACATCCGCACCGCGCGGGCCAAGGGCCTCTCCGAGCGCGTGGTGATCTACCGGCACGCGCTGCGCAATTCGCTCACGCAGCTGGTCACCATGATCACGCTGTCCATGGGCGGGCTGTTCTCCGGCGCGGTGCTGGTCGAGACGGTGTTCACCTGGCCCGGCATGGGATCGCTGATCTATTCGGCCATCGGCCAGCGCGACTACAACCTGATCACGGCGGGCACGCTGCTGATCTCGCTGACGGTGCTGCTGGCCAACCTCCTGGCGGACATCCTGTACGCCGTGGTGGACCCGCGCGTCAAGTTCAAGTAAGGAGGTGCAAGGCATGGCGATCTTTAGCAAGCGCCCGCAGCGGGCGCAGGAGAGCCGCTCGCCCATGCAGATCGGCATGGACCGGTTCTTCAGGAACAAGCTGGCCGTTTTCGGCCTCATCGTGCTGAGCATCCTCATCCTGCTGTCGGTCTTTGCGCCGCTGCTCACGCCCTATGACCGCGACGCGGTGGACCTGTTCAACGGCTATCAGCCGCCCAGCAGCGAGCACCTGCTCGGCACGGACGACGTGGGACGCGACACCTTTACGCGCCTGCTCTACGGCGGCCGCGTGTCGCTGAGCGTCGGCCTCGTATCGGCGCTGATCTCCATCCTCATCGGCGTGTGCCTGGGCGTGATGGCGGGGTATTTCGGCGGCTGGGTGGACATGGTCATCATGCGCCTGGTCGATATCTTCATGAGCATGCCGTTTTACGTCATCACGATCACGGTCGCGGCGATCTTCGGGCCGAGCATCTGGAACGTGATGATCATGACCGGCATGCTCACCTGGACGAACATCGCGCGCATCGTGCGCGCGCAGACGCTCTCGCTGCGCGAGATCGAGTTCGTCGAGGCGGCGCGCGCGCTGGGGCTTAACGCGCGCGAGATCATGTTCCGCCATATCGTGCCCAACACGCTCGGGCTTATCATCGTGTACGCCACGCTCGGCATCGCCTCCGGCATCCTGTCCGAGGCGGGCCTGAGCTACCTGGGCCTGGGCGTCAAGCAGCCGCAGCCGAGCTGGGGGAACATGCTCTCCTCGGCGCAGACGCTGCAGGTGCTGACGGATTACTGGTGGCTCTGGGTGCCGCCGGGCGTGCTGGTGTTCATCACCGTGCTGTCGATCAACCTGGTCGGCGACGGCCTGCGCGACGCGTTCGACCCCAAGCTGAGCAGGAGCTGAGGTGAGGCAGATGGAACACAACAACGTACAAAACGCAAGCGCGCAGGGCGCGCAGGCGCCGGCGCAGGGGAGCGTCATCCTCTCTGTGGAGCACCTCGTGACGCAGTTTGGCAGCGGCGAAAAGACCGTCACCGCGGTCAACGACGTGAGCTTCACCGTCGAGCGCGGCAAGACGCTCGGCATCGTGGGCGAGAGCGGCTGCGGCAAGAGCGTCACGTCGCTGTCCATCATGCGACTGATCGGCTTTAGCGGCGGGACGATCGCCGGCGGCCGCATCCTCTTTGACGGGCGCGACCTGCTCGCGCTCAGCGAGCCGGAGATGCGCCGCATCCGCGGCAACGAGATCGCCATGATCTTCCAGGAGCCCATGACCGCGCTCAACCCGCTGTTCACCATCGGCTACCAGCTCGAGGAGGTGCTCTGCCTCCACCTGGGCATGACGAAAAAACAGGCCAGAAAGCGCGGCGTGGAGCTGCTCGAGCGCGTGCGCATCCCGCGCGCGGAGCGGATCATGGACGAGTATCCGCACCAGCTCTCCGGCGGCATGCGCCAGCGCGTGATGATCGCCATGGCCATCGCCTGCCGGCCGAAGGTGCTCATTGCCGACGAGCCGACGACCGCGCTGGACGTGACCATCCAGGCGCAGGTGCTCGAGCTGATGAAGGAGCTCGTGGCCGACCTTGACATGGCCATCATCTTCATCACGCACGACCTGGGCGTCATCGCGGAGATGGCGTCGGATGTGCTGGTCATGTACGCCGGGCGCGTGGTGGAGCAGGGGGCCGTGGAGGATATCTTCGAATCGCCCCGGCACGTCTACACGCGCGGGCTCATGCGCTCGCGCCCGTCGCTGGCCGAGAAGAACACGCGCCTGGCGTGCATTCCCGGCATGGTGCCGACGCTTGCGAACCTGCCCAAAGTGGGCTGCGCGTTCGCGCCGCGGTGTGAGCATGCAAGCGAACAATGCGTGAACCGGACGCCGGAGCTGACCGCCTTTGGCGGCGGGCACTATGCGCGCTGCTGGTACGCCCAGTCCGGTGAGGAGGGCCGCTGATGGAACAGATGGAAACAATGGAAACGAGGGAACGGACGGGAGCGCAGGCGGCCGGGCACGATTTCATCGAGGTCAGCCACCTCAAGCGGTATTTCCCCATCCGCCGCGGCGTGTTCTCGCGCGTGAGCGGCTATGTCCGCGCCGTGGACGACGTCTCCTTCAGCATCCGCAAAGGCGAGATCCTGGGCCTTGTGGGCGAGAGCGGCTGCGGCAAGTCCACCACCGGCAAGACCATGCTCTGCCTGCAGGAGGCCACCGGCGGCAGCATGCGCTACGACGGGACCACCGTGTTCGACGTGGAGAAGGGCGTGGCCACCCGCGGGCAGGAGATGCAGCGGCTGCGCCGCAGCATGCAGATCATCTTCCAGGACCCGTACGCCTCGCTCGACCCGCGCAAGACCATCGGCTATATCGTCACCGAGGGCATCCTCAAGCACAAGCTCGCCGCCTCGCGCCGCGAGGCGCTCGAACAGGCCAAGGAGATGCTCGAGCGCTGCGGCATCCCGGCCAACTCCGTGCAGAAATACCCGCACGAGTTTTCCGGCGGCCAGCGCCAGCGCATCGGCATCGCGCGCTCGCTCGTGCTCAGGCCGAGCTTCATCGTCGGCGACGAGCCGCTCGCCGCGCTCGACGCGTCCATCCAGTCGCAGGTGCTCACGCTTTTGCAGGACCTGGTGGAGTCGTTCCACCTGACGACGCTGTTCATCTCGCACGACCTGGGCGTGGTGAAATACTTCTGCGACCGCATCGCGGTGATGTACCTGGGCTCCCTTGTGGAGATCGGCACGAGCGAACAGGTGTTCGGCAACCCGCAGCACCCCTATACGCAGGCGCTCATCTCCGCCATCCCGGCGCCCATGCCGGGCCGCGCGGGCAAGCGCATCATCCTCGCGGGGGACATCCCCTCGCCCGCCAATCCGCCCAGCGGCTGCAAGTTCCACACCCGCTGCCCGTACGCGCGGCCCGAATGCAGCGAGGCCGCGCCCGAGCAGCGCACCATGGACGGCGGGCACGCCGTCTGGTGCCACCTGTGCAGGGGCGAATGAGGGAGGCGCGCATGATCTTTCTGGAAAACGCCGCCGTCTGGACCATGGCGGGGCGGGATTATGAACGGGGCTGCATCCTCATCGACGGCGGGAAGATCGCCGCCGTGGGCGAGGGGCTGACGCCGCCGGCGGGCGCGGAGCGCATCGACCTGGGCGGGCGCATCGTCATGCCCGGCATGATCGACGCGCACTGCCACATCGGCGTCTTTGGCGAGGGGACGGGCTTCTATCTGCTCGACGGCAACGAGAACACGGACCCCGCCACGCCGCACATCCGCGGGCTTGACGCGGTCAATCCGCAGGACATGGCCTTTGCCGAGGCGCTCGAGGGCGGCGTGACGACCGTGTGCACCGGCCCCGGCAGCACGAACGTGATCGGCGGGACGTTCGCCATCCTCAAGACATACGGGCAGAGCGCGGACGAGATGGCGCTCGTGCCGGACGCGGCGCTCAAGGTCGCCCTGGGCGAGAACCCCAAGCGCGTCTACGGCGCGATGAAAAAGACGCCCTATACGCGCATGGGCAACGCCGCGGTGCTGCGCGAGGCGCTCGTGCGCGCGCAGGAGTATCAACGCAGGCTCGACGCGGCGGCGCGCGGCGAGGGCGAGCCGCCCGAGCGCGATTTCGTGCTGGAGAACCTCGTGCGCGCGCTGCGGCGCGAGCTGCCGCTCAAGATCCACGCCCACCGCGCGGACGACATCCTCACGGCCATGCGCATCGTGCGCGAGTTCGGCCTGCGCTGCACGCTCGACCACTGCACCGAGGGCTATAAGATCACCGAGCAGCTGCGGCGCTTTGGCGCGGGCGCGCTCGTCGGGCCGATGATCCTCGACCGCTGCAAGGTGGAGCTGGGCGATTCGCGCACGGACAACGTCGTGCGCATCGCGCAGGCGGGCGTGCCGTTCTGCATCGTGACGGACAGCCCGTGCGTGAACGTCAAGCACCTGTATGTGCAGGCCGGCTGCGCGGTGAGCATGGGGCTTGACCGCGCCGAGGCGCTGCGCGCCGTCACCATCTACCCGGCGCGGCTGCTGGGCATCGACGGCCGCGTCGGCTCCATCGAGCCCGGCAAGGATGCGGACCTGGTGATCCTCACCGGGGACCTGTTCGACATGGAGAGCCGCATCGCCGCGACGATGATCGACGGAAAGGTCGTGTACCGCAATGCCATCGCCTGAGCAGCGGCCCGAGGAGGAGACGCCCGTGCATCAGCAGGCGCGAAGCGGCCAGTACGCCGCGCTCCCGCCCGAGAGCGACGAGGGCAGCCCGCCCGCGATCGAGCGGCTCAAGGATCTGCTCGCCATGACGCTGGCCGCGCTTTCGCTGCTGTGGAAGCCGCTGCTGTGCGCGATTGCGGGCCTTCTCGGCGCGGCGCTGCTGATGCGCCTGTTCCTTTCGTGAACGGGCCGGCCGCCCCACCGGCCGGCGACAACCATGGAAACCATCAACGGATCAACAGTATCGACAAGGAGCCAAAGTACCATGAGAGAACCGTTTATGCTGAGCTTCCCGCTGGACGAATACCGCGCGCGCTTGGACAAGCTCATCGCCATCATGCAGCGCGATGGGATCGACGCGGCCATCTTCACCAGCGACAACAACACCTTCTACTTCACGGGCTTTCAGAGCATCGTGTGGGGCAGCAAGGTCTCGACTCCCGGCGTCGTGGTCGTCACGGCTGACGGCGGCCTTGCGCTGTGCACCACCCGCGGCGGCGTGGAGACGGCGAAGGTGACCTCGCTCGTCGAGGACATCCGCTACACCGGCGCGGGCGGCTACCCGACGCTGGCCGAATGCATCGCCTCCGTGCTGGCGGACAGGAAGCTCCTTTCCGGCCGCATCGGGCTGGAGCTGGGGTATGGGCACAAGCTCCACTTCAATTACGCCAACCAGCAGGCCATGTTCCATGAGCTGCGCGATGCGCAGATCGTGGATCTTTCCGAGCAGCTCTGGCAGCTGCGCGGCATCAAATCGCCCCGCGAGATCGAGCGCATGCGCGAGGCCAGCCGCATCAACAGCCGCGCCATCGAGAAATGCTTCCGCGAGATCCGCCCCGGCATGACCGAGCGCGAGCTGGCGCAGCGCATCAGCGCGACGTACTTTCTCATGGGCGCGGACGAGACGATCCCGCTCGGCCTGCGCGCGGGCGTGGAGCGCTATTCGCAGGGCAACTGCCCGCCGAGCGACCGGAAGATCGGCGCGCACGAGATGATCCTCGTCGACGGCGGCCCCGGCTACCGCGGCTATTATTCCGACATCATCCGCCAGGCGATGGTCGGCCGCCCGACCGATCGCCAGCTCGACCTGTTCAACGTCGCGCGCGAGGCGACCTATGTGGGCATCCGCGCGGCGCAGCCCGGCGCGACGATGGGCGAGGTGTGCGAGGCGATCTTCCGGTTCATCAGCAGCTCGCCGTACGCGCACCTGCATCCGCGCACCAGCGGCTACGGCCACAGCATCGGGCTGAACGTGCACGAGGCGCCCATGGTCGTCTACAGCGACGTCGTGCTGCAGCCGGGCATGACCATCGCCATCGAGCCGGAGATCTTCGAGGCCGGCATGGGCAGCATGGGCGTGGAGGAGAACATCCTCATCACCGAAACCGGCAACGAGATCATGAGCGACACCGATTCGCACCTGATGATCCTCGACCTGTGAGCGGCGGGAGCGTGGCAATGATGCTGAAGGATAAGAAGATCGGCTTTATCGGCGGCGGACAGATGGGTCAGGCCATCTTCCGCGGCCTGATCGCCAGCGGCGGCGTGCGCGCCGCGGACATCACCGTCACCGATGTGGACGCGCAAAAGCTCGCCGTGCTCGGCGCGGAGCTTGGCGTGCATACCGTCGTGAGCGACGAAAACAGCAGCGGCGCGGCGCAGCTGGCCGCCTCGTCGGACGTGCTGGTGTTTGCGGTCAGCCCGCAGCTGGCAAAGCAGGTGCTCGCCGCGGCGGCGCCGCACCTTGGGCCGGAGCAGCTGGTCATTTCCATCATGGGCGGCATCCCGCTGGCCTGTCTGGAGGAGGCGCTGCCGCAAAGCCCCGTGCTGCGCGTCATGCCGAACACGCCGCTCATGGTGCGCCGGGGCGTGACGGGCATCGTGCCCGGCAGCCGCGCCACACAGGCGCACGCGGCGCTCGGGCGCGAGCTGTTCGAGCTGCTCGGCGCGGCCTACTTCCTCACCGAGGAGCTGCTCGACCCGTTCACGGGCCTGTGCGGGTGCAGCCCGGCGTTTGCCTACATGTTCATCGACGCCATGGCGATGGGCGCGGTGGAGCGCGGACTCGCCGCGGATCAGGCCGTGCGCATGGCGGCGCAGGCGCTCGAGGGCGCGGCGGCGATGGTGCTGCGCACCGGCAGGCGCCCGGCCGAGCTGATGGCCAACGTCTGCACGCCCGGCGGCTCGACGATCGCCGGCGTCCATACGCTCGAGCAGCACGCCTTCCGCGCGGCCGTGATGGACGCGCTGTGTGAAAGCTGCGACCGCATGGACAGCGTCGGCAGGCGCGCACAGTAGCGCGGGGAGGCGCACGCCGGAAAAGAAGATGGCAGGAAACGGGCAGGAGGGCCGCTTTGCGGTCCTCCGTTATGCGGGCGCGTTCATCGCGTTCATGGTCGGCTCCGGCTTTGCCACGGGGCAGGAGGTCATGCAGTACTACGTCGCCTTCGGCTACGGCGGCTTTGCCGCGGCGCTGCTGGCCTTTGCGCTGCTGGCGTGCGCCGGCGTGCGCATCGTCGCGGCGGCCCACCGGGAGCGCTTTGCGCCCGGCGAGGTGTACGCGTATTACTGCGGGCATGCGCTCGGCCGGTTTTTCGATTATTTCTCAACGCTGGCGGTCTATCTGTCGTTCGTGGTCATCCTCGCGGGCGCGGGGGCGATCCTCGAGCAGCAGTGCGGCCTGCCGCGCGCGCTCGGCGTGCTGGCGGGGGCGGCGCTCTCCTGCCTGACGGTGCTGGGCGGCTTTGGCCGCATGGTGCGCGTGATCGGGCGCGCCGGCCCGGCGGTCATCGCCATGGTGCTGCTCGTCGGCGCGGGCGGGCTGATCGGCGCTACGGACGGCGTCGCGGCCGCGGCGCAGGCGGCGCCGGCGATGGACCTGCTGCGCGCGGCGGACCACTGGCCGCTCTCGGCCGTGTCGTATGCGGGCATCTCGATGATCTGGCTGACGGGCTTCCTCTCGCAGATGGGGGCCACGGCGCCGTCGCAAACGGCGGTCAGGCGCGGCGTGCTGCTGGGCATGGCGGTGTTCTTTGCGGCGGTGGCGCTCGTCACGGCGGCGCTGCTTGCCAATCTTGACGCGGTGCGCGGCGCGCAGGCGCCCATGCTGGCGCTGGCGCGGCGGCTGCATCCGGCCGTGGCGGCGCTGTTCACCGCGGCCATCTGCACGGGCATCTATACCGCGTCCGTCCCGCTGCTGTGGTCGGTGACGGCCCGCGTCGCGCCGGAGGGCTCCGGCCGCGGCCGCCTTGCCGTGCCGCTTGCCGCGGGCCTGGCCGCGGCGGCCGCGCTGGCGCTGCCGTTTGACCGGCTGGTGAACGTCGTGTACGTCCTGTGCGGCTACATCGGCTTTTTCCTGTGCCTGGCGGTGCTCTGGCGCGACGCCGCGGCGCTGCTCAGGCGCCGGCGGGCGCGCCGCTGCGCGCATTGACCGGTTGAATTTTGCCGGCTTTTGTGGTATCATCATCTTATCTTGGATAAATATGCGGTGCGCATGCACCGCAAGCAGGGCTGAAATGAAGGGGGCGCAGTCATGGTCGGGCAGGTCATCCGGGAACATCGCAAAAGACAGAATCTGACGCTGCAGGCGCTTGCGCAGCTGACGGGGCTGACGTCGGGCGCGCTTTCGCAGATCGAGCGCGGCGCGGTCGATCCGTCGCTCTCCGCCCTGCGGCGCATCTCCAAGGCGCTCAACATCTCCATGAACGTGATGTTCGCCGACGACAACCCGCAGTACATCTCGCGCCGGGCCGGGCGCGTCAAGGCGTTCTTTTCCGATGTCTATGTGGATTATGAATTCCTCACGCCCAAGCCCAGCGGCGTCGAGGGCGGCCTCAAGCCGAAGATCGAGGTCGTGCAGGTCGCCCTGCGGCCGGACGCGCGCGGCAACGAGACGTTCTCCTCCCACGATGCGGACGAGTGCTTTGTGGTCACGCGCGGCAGCATCGAGGTGGAGATGCCGTCCGGCAGCGTGCTGCTTGACGAGGGGGACAGCATCTACCTGGTCGAGGGGACGATGCACCGCCTGCACAACCCAACCGCGAGCGAGGCCGTCGGCCTGTCCATCCTGTCGGACATGACCTATTGACCGCCGCGCGCGGGCGCGGGAGATCATTTTCACACGATTGCCGGCATACGGGATATTGACCGCCATGCGCGGGAAAAGCGCGCGGTTGCGGGAAAACGGGAGGGGTACGGAGAGATGAAGCCCGCTCTGCGGACGGTATGGATCGTTGTCTACAGCCTTGTGGGCGCGATCGCCGCGTTGCTGCTGCTGTATCTGATCACGGCGCTCGCCGCGTTTTTGTGGGCGGCCGCCGCCCTCGCCGCCGCGATGCTCATCTTCGAGCTCGCCTTCTGGCGCTGCCCCGCCTGCGGCGGCTTCCTCGGCCCCGTCGTGCGCAGCACGAAGTTCTGCCCGCTGTGCGGGCGCGCGCTCGGCCGGTAGGCCGCCGGTCCCGATGCGGCGGGCGGCGCGCCTCCGCCTGGCGATGGTCCCGCAAGGGGTTCGCTAAGCGGGAACGGTTATGGAAGGCCGGGGCCCGGGTGCCATAGGGAAAAGGAATGGCGGCGCTGCCGCGCCGCCAAACTGTCCGGTTGCTCTTACCCCGTCCCGCTGGCCAGCTGCGGGACGCCGGCAGGTCAGTGCCTGTGGTTCTGGAAGCAGTTGCTGCAATAAACGGGCCGGTCGTTGCGCGGCACAAACGGGATCTTCGTGGGCGCGCCGCAATCTGCGCAGATCGCGTCATACATTTCGCGCTCGCCGCCGGCGCGCTGCGCCTTGCGGTTGGCGCGGCAGTCCTTGCAGCGGACGGGTTCGTTTTGGAACCCTTTTTCCGCATAGAACTCCTGCTCGCCCGCGGTGAAGACGAACTGTGCGCCGCAATCCTTGCAAACCAGAATCTTGTCCTCGAACATGTTGCTTTTTTCCCCTTCGGCTTTTTGTTATTTTTTTGGTGTCCGATGCTCGGCTGACCTGGTCTTTGCCCCCACACTCGCCAACAGGGGGGTTCGCTCATAAGCTGGCCGCTCCCCACTACTACCCCTCTCGACGCACGCGCGCCGGTTGGACTGACGTCTAAGCCGCACCATGCTCACGGACTGTTTCGTTCGCTTACGTGGATCGTTTCGCCTGCGACTGGCATCGATTTGCAACCACAGACCCGAAGCGCGGACACCAAGCCTATTATAGAACAACTGCGGCGAAAATTGCAAACATATTTAGGTTTCATTCTGCCCAATCGGGCCAGAATGTCAAAAAATTCATACTTTCGCAATCATCAGGCCGTCAGTGGGACGCCGCGTTGGCCGGATAATGCGCGCGCGGGCCGCCCACATAGCGCGGACGGGACTTGGCCAGCACCAGCGTCGCGCCGCCGATATGGCGCAGCGGCGCATGGATGGGGACGACGACCGGCCGCATGTGCATGCCGATGAGCGTGCCGCCGATGTCCATGCCGAGCGTGGCCTGCGCGCGCAGGTCCTCGACCATCGCGTGGGGGGCAAAGCGCGCCGCCGCCTCCGTGCAGAACGCGCCGCCCGCGTGCAGCCACGGCTCCACCCATACCTCCGAAAGGCCGAAACGCTCCAGGCAGGCGCGCTCGACGCACAGCGCGCGGTTGATGTGCTCGCAGCCCTGCACCGCCACGCACACGCCCGCCGCCTTCAGCACGGGCAGCAGGCCGTCCATCACGGCGCGCGCCACGTCCGCGTTGGATGCCGAGCCGATGCGCTCGCCCGCGATCTCGCTGGTCGAGCAGCCGATGACGCACAGCGCGCCCGGCTCGGGCGCGGCGGAGGCGAGCAGCAGCCGGGCGGCCTCGGCCGCCTGTTCGCGGATTTCGTTCAGGTTGAGTTCCATAGGTACCGTTTCTCCCTTGCCAAATTGAAGCCATTATACCACGCTTTTTCTGTTTGTGGTATACTGTTTGTCATGGAATCGGAATGGATCGGCCGCCTGCTCGACTGGTATGCCGCAAACGCGCGCGACCTGCCCTGGCGGCGGACAACGGAGGCATATCCCGTCTGGATCAGCGAGGTCATGCTGCAACAGACGCGCGTGGAGGCGGTGCGCGGCTACTGGACGCGCTTCCTCGCCGCGCTGCCCACGGTGCGGGACCTCTCCGAAGCGGAGGACGACCGGCTGATGAAGCTGTGGGAGGGGCTCGGGTATTACAGCCGCGCGCGCAACCTCAAGCGCGCGGCGCGGCAGGTGGTGGAACGCTTTGGCGGAGCGTTTCCCACCGACTATGCGGCGCTCCTCTCGCTGCCCGGCGTGGGGGAGTATACCGCCGGCGCGGTCGCGTCGATCTGCTTTGGCATCCCCGTGCCGGCCGTGGACGGGAACGTGCTGCGCGTGATGGCGCGCCTGGCGGACGACGATGCCGACGTGCTCGACCCGGCCGTGCGCCGCGCCGTGCGCGCCCGCCTGCTCGCCTGCATCCCGCCGGAGCGGCCCGGCGCGTTCAACCAGGCGCTCATGGAGCTGGGGGCCACGGTCTGCACGCCCGCGGGCGCGCCGCGCTGCGCGGATTGCCCGCTGCATGAGGATTGCCGCGCCCGCGCCGCCGGGCGCGAGCAGCTGCTGCCGGTGCGCGGCGCGCGCCGCGCGCGCCGCGTGGAGGAGCGCACCGTGTTCGTGCTGCGCGGTCCGTCCGGCGCGCCCGCCGGCTACCGCCGCCCGGCGGAGGGGCTGCTCGCCTCGCTCTGGCAGCTTCCGGATGCGCCGGGCCTGCTCGACGCGGCGCAGGCGGCGGCCCGGCTGGATGCGTGGGGCGCAGAGCCGCTTGGCGAATGGCGCTTCTATGAGCGCCGGCACCTGTTCACCCATGTGGAATGGCGCATGCGCGTGTGTGCGCTGCCCGTCGCGCTCGACCCGCTGCCGGAGGGCTGGGTCTGGCTGGACGACGCGGTGCACTCGCTCCCGGCTGCCTACCGGGTCTGCCTGTGAGGCCGCGCCCGCACAACCGCACGCTGCCGCTCGCCTGCGCACTGCTGGCGCTCCTGTGCTGCGCGTGCG
>ENA-OZAF01000494-OZAF01000494.1-human-gut-metagenome-genome-assembly--contig:-NODE-494-length-15908-cov-7.488740_pt1 | contig 15908 bp, 20 predicted proteins | sample MGYA00244207_ERZ653498 | MGnify/ENA primary metagenome ERZ653498 (study PRJEB26926, sample SAMN06165156) | human gut metagenome | biome: ENVO:00009003; feature: ENVO:2100002; material: ENVO:00002003... | reverse complement strand
CACCGAGATCTACACGCGTAAGATCGTGGCAGCGTCAGATGTGTATAAGAGACAGGTATAAAATTTGCTTGCAATTTTCTCTTCTTCACTATTCATAACCTTATAGTCGTCATCACTAATGTGGTCAAACCCCATCATATGAAGAGTGCTATGAACAACAAGCTTAACAATCTCGTCCTCAAACTTTTGCCCATACTCTTGCGCCTGGCTTTGCGCCTGCATTAAGCATATTGCCATGTCGCCAAGGAAAATTTTACCTTGCAAATAGTTTTCACTATTGTTTTCATCAATAATTTCATAAGGCTTTAAAGAAAAAGAAGGAAAACTTAGAACATCGGTAACTTTATTTATCCCCCTTGTTCTGTTATTAAGTTCTTGCATTTCCCTCTCACTAAGAAAGGTTATTGCCATTTCTATTTTTGAAGACGGCTGATTTAAATGCTCTAAACTTAGGCTAGAGGCCTTTTTTATTTGCCTTTTTAAATGCATTGAAATTGGTTTTCCAGTGAAGTGAATTTTCATCGCGTTCTCCTTTATGTATTCTAATTTTGTCATTTAAATAAAATTTTGTCAAGAACAATTATTTTCATTTTATAAAAGCATTAAGCATACAATTGATTAAAACAAAAAAGGAGCATATTTTGCCGTGGGCTTTTTAGATGAAACAGCTACAGCTTTAGGAATAGACGAAAAAACAAAAACCAACACCTCTTGCTATATTTCTTTCTCCTCTGGCGTGGTTATTGAGGGCTATAGAAAAATTTGCGAGCTATCTAACGAAAAAATATCGCTTATTTGCGAAGAGGGCAAAACTCTTACAATTTTTGGCAACAATCTAAAAATTAAAGAGATAGCCCACAGAGAGATAAGCATTTTAGGCACAATTTCTAGCGTTAATTTTGTATAAATAGGGTGAAAATTTGTGAACAACTTTAAAAGCAAATACCAAATTTTAATAACTGGGCTCAACTTGCACCATGTGCTAGCTTTTTTTGAACGCGAGAAGTTAAATGTTTCAAATCTAGAGCGAATCGACAACAAAAATCTTCGCTGCCACATAGATAGATCTAGTTTTAAAATTTTTAAAAGTTCGCCCCTTTCAAAGGCATTTAAAATTAAAATAGAACGCAGATTTGGTTTAGACAACCTCTTTCGCCAATTTTTAAACAGCCTTGGGCTTATTATTGGGTGCTTAATTTGCCTATTTTCAGTATTAAATCTAAGTAGCAGAGTTCTTGCTATACATATTGTAATAGATAATCACACCTGCTCTAATGGAGAAGAGTGTATTTTTCAAGGGGAAAATCTTGAAAAACTAAAAGAGTGTTTGAAAGCAAACGGAATTTACAAACAGGCCCCCATCTCATCTTTACCCTCTAATAGAGAACTTGAAAGAAGCCTAATGCAATCTTTCAAACAAGTTTCTGGCGTTAATATCACTGTGAAGGGCGTGCATGTGTATGTAGACATACTTGAAGCTAAACTGCAAACAATTGAGAGCGACTATGTTTTAACCGCCGAAGAAAACGGCATTGTGGTTTCTATAGATGTAACAAGCGGAACGAGCAATGTTGCTCTTGGCGACATTGTTTTAAAGGGTCAAACGCTTGTTAGCTCTAGTAGCAACGCCCCTGTTTCGGCAACTATTGTGTTAAGGAGTTTTTATCATGAATCTACTATATATAACGAAAACCAAATATCTTATAATCGAACAGGAAATACCCTCACTGTAAACAACCTTGAAATATTTAACAAAAGTACAAACTCAACAAAAACCATACCCTTTTCTTTATATGAAAGCGAAACTCACAAAAGATATGCATTTTTAAATTTGTTTTTGCCAGTAAAGTTAAGCACCACAACCTACTACGAACTAAAAGCCGTTGAAACCACAGTGCCTTATGCCAGCATGGAAGAAAACATAAAGCTTAACCTAACTGAAAAAACAAGGAGCCTTCTTCCACCTAACGCCGAGGAAAGAAATATAACATTTACCACTTTTCAAGAGGGTTCAAGGTATAGAATAGACTGCTATATTGAAACATATTTAACAATTAAAAAATAAAAGAGTCTTCTGGCTCTTTTCTCTTTTACTATTTCTTATATTTAGGGTTGCTTATAGCATCGGCTATTATTAGCGTTTCAGCATCTATGTTTTTAAATTTGCTTGTTGCATTTTTACTGTTATCTACCATAAACTCTTCATAGCTTTGCCCATTAAAGCTAGGTTCGCCTTTTAACCTATCTCGCTCCCCTAAAAGCTTTCGTCTAACCTCTTCCACAAGGTCTACTGTTTTTTTCTCTATCTTTTCTGTTTGCTTATTCACACTCTCTATCGCCTTATTTATACCAGGCCCCGAAACCCCAGATAAATTATTATCGCTAGAAACTGTAAGCCTTGAAGTAAAATTGGTTCTGTCACCAATAATAGGGGCACGGTTTGGCAAGCCCTTTGGTGGAACAATTCTAAACCCACCCTCAGTGCTTTCCTCTAAATATTTAGGCTCTCTAAAACCAAAATCTCCCACATCTTCTCGAATTATTTCATAAACAGGTGGTTCTTGCGTTTCCTGTGTTTCCACTTTCTCTGAAACTGGCTTAACTTCCTGCGGTTCTACCGCGTCTATCCTTTTACCATTCTCAAAAACCTTTGTGATGCTTGGATTTCTACTACCATTTTTTAAAGCTTTTTTATTTATCTTAACTTGAGAGGTCTTGCGTATTATTCTAAAAGGCTCTGGTTTTTTCTTCTCTAGCTCTGGTTCTGGCTGAGCTGGAACTGGGGCTGGAGATGGAGGTTCTTGTTTTTCAGCCTCTTGCTTTTTTTTGCTTACTACCACTGGCTCGATTTTTCTTTCTTTATCAGCGGCTTCGCTTGCACCCTTTTTGCTTTGCTTTTTATCTTGTTTCTTTTTAAGTTTTTCAGCTTTCTTTTGCTCTTTTTGTTCTTTTCGCTTGTTCTTTATTGCCTTAACTTTCTTAGAGAAAAAAATGGAATACAGCCCAAAAATAGCAATTAAGCCAACAAAAACTATTATCACTATTTCAAGCGTTCCCATTTTTGCCTCCTATTTTTATAATTTTGGTCTCGACCTAACCGTTTGCCCTGCAAAAGATGAACCACTACTATCGCCACCACTATTCTCTGTTTCTCCGCTTAAGGCTTTACGCATAGCAGTGTCTGCTTGAACATTTTTCATATTATAATAGTCCATAACGCCCATCTTGCCGCTGTTTAAAGCTTTTGCAAGCGCCCTTGGAACTTCAGCCTCTGCCTGAACTACCATGGCACGCATCTCTTGAACCTTGGCTTTCATTTCATTCTCTGTTGCAATTGCCATGCTTCTTCTTTCCTCGGCTTTAGCTTGGGCAATTCTCTTATCTGCCTCGGCGTTCGCAATTTCAAGTTCTGCGCCAATATTTCTACCAACATCAATATCTGCAATGTCTATTGAAACAATCTCATAGGCAGTTCCTGTGTCGAGCCCCTTATTCAAAACCGTGCTAGAAATAAGGTCTGGGTTCTCTAGTACTATTTTATGGCTCGCAGCAGAACCAACCGTTGTTACAACGCCTTCGCCCACGCGCGCAATAATTGTTTCTTCCCCAGCACCAAATATTTGCATATGCATGTTTGAAATAACTGTTACTTTAGCTTTAACTTTAAGTTCAATACCATCTTTTGCCACGGCAGAAACAACTGGCGTTTCAATAATTTTAGGCACAACCGATGTTCTAACCGCCTGATAAACATCTCTTCCAGCAAGGTCTATAGCTTTTGCGGTTTGAACCGATAAGTCCATATTAGCAGAGTGCGCCGAGATTAGTGCTTTAACAACTCTTTCAATATCACCATTTGCCATATAATGCGTTTCAAGCTCATCTAGGGTTATTGTTAAGCCCGCCTTTTTAGCCGTGATATAGGTTAAAACTATTTTACTAACATCAACTTTACGCATTTTCATACCAATAAGCTTACTCATAGACACATGAGCCCCCGAAACAACAGCTCTAAACCATAGCCTTAGCGGGACCATACATAAAAAAGTTATAATAGCAGCCAAAATAACTGCTCCACCAATTGATAGCCCTACTATCCACCCCACGCTTATTTTACCAAGCAAATTAGGTACAATATTAACAATATTTCCCATAAACAGCCCCCTTTTGTTAGCCCTTACGCTTAACCACAACTTTTTGATTCATAACTTTATCTACCTTAACAATAGTTCCCGCGTAGATATACTCTTTAGTTGTGGTAACATTGTAAACCTGCTCATCTATTTTAGCTTTCCCAGCAGGCTTAAGGTCGCTAACCACAACACCTTCCTTGCCAAGCAAGAAGGAATAGTCTAAATTCCCCTCGCTTGTTAGCGGAACTTTAACGCCATCCACAATAGCAAACTTTTTCTTGTTTTTTCTAAAACTTACAAGCTTTTGAACTCCCTTAACTATTAGAACCGCAACAAGCATAAATAAGCAAACATACAAAATATATGAAACTATTTGTGTTGTTGAGTTATCTCCAGCAACGCATCTTTCAACAATAGCCCCAAACGCGGAAAGTATGCCACATAGCCCCACAATGCCAAAACTTGGCAAAATGGCCTCAACCACTAAAAGCACTATTGCCAGCACAAACAAGATATAGAATATAAAATCTGCACCAGTAAACAGAGTTACAAAAGCATCAATCATTTTTCACCCCTTAACTTAAAAATATTATACCATACAACCCTTTTGTTTTCAATACCCCTTTTCAACAAAAAACAGCAAAAAAACAAGAGGCGCTCGCGCCTCCAGCCCCACTACTTTTCCTTGCTTGAACGGAAATAATAGAATAGATATTGTTGTACTATGCCAGACATAACACCAAATTTTGCCTGTAAATACTGGGAAATTTGGAGTCTTGTTTTTTCTCCATCATAGAAATATTCTCTATACACTTTTTCAATCCATGTGTCTACAGGGAAACTTCCAGTTCTATGAAAGCCAAAAAGCATGATGCATGATGCAACCTTTGGCCCAACCCCTTTAATTGACAGTAGCCATTTGTATAACTTATCATCAGGCAATTTTTTTATTTCTTCTAAATTTGTTTTTGCAAGTAGTTTTGAAGCCTCTTCTAAATATTTATCTCTATAACCCGCTCCCAAACTTTTAAAATATTCACTTGGCTGTTCTGCTAGCACTTTGGCAGATGGAAATGCCCTATATTCATTATCAATAGACTCGCCCAGTTCGCACATTTTTTCAACAATCTTTTGTATTCTTTTAATATTATTGTTTTGCGAAATTATGAATTGAAAAATAATCTCTTCGCACTGCCCCCTTGCAATTCTTATGCCCTTACCAAATTCAATGGCTTTATTTAAAATATCATATTTTTTTAAATTTTGCTTGATTAAGCCATAGTCTTCATCAAGGTCGAAAAATTTAACAAAAACGCTGGGGCTAGAAGCAGTTATAACCACTTTCCCATCTATTTCTTCTATCAAAGCAATGTTCTTCCCTGTTATAACCTTGTAGCCATTTTTAACAGCAAAATATCTAAACATTTGCCCACACTCTAAAATGGCTTTTGCATCAAAGTCATCAGTTTTATCAAATATTATTTTATTGCCTTGAATTTCATATTTCATGGCTTTATAATACAACTTTTTACTTCAAAACACAAGCGGGCGCGTTTAAATTATAGACAACAAGCACAAAATATTGTAAACTTTAATAGAGGAAAATAATATGCTTTTTATATATAGTAAATTTAAATTAAGAAAATGGAGCAAGTATTCTTCTGTTAAACGCTTAAAAATTTTGCAAGCTCTTGAAAACAAGCTTGCAAAGAAAAACCACCGCGAACCAATAGATGTTGTTGTTCACGAAAGGTCCGACTGGAACTGTTTAGGAATGTTTAGTGTTGTTAATGGAATTAAAAAGCTATATATTCACGAGAACTTAATTCTAAACCCTGCCTACCGCTTTCATGCTCTTGAAACAATTATACATGAAGGTAGGCATGCCACGCAATATGTTTATGCAACAAGGGAAAATCTGCATTGGTGGAACTTTAGAGCAAAGCGTTGGAAAAAGAACTTTCAGGGCTACATTTCTGCAAGTGAAGACAGTTTAATGTATAACAATCAGGAAGTTGAAAGAGACGCTCAAAAATACACCATTAGAATGCTTGAAAAGCTAGAATACAAATATAGAAACGAGCCAGACTTCTACACCACTCTAAAAAGAAATAGATATAGATATGAAAAGGCAGAAGAGGAAGCTAGAAACAAATACGGAATTTTTTATAAGCATAAACTAAGAAGGAAAATAGACCGCAGAAGCCAAGACTATTAAAATAAAAATCCACGGGCTTTACCCGTGGATTTTTATTTTTCTATGTTTTAAGCTTCGTAAACAGAAACTTTCTTCTTGTCTTTCCCATAGCGTTCAAACTTAACAACACCATCTATTTTAGCATAAAGAGTATCATCATCCCCAATGCCAACATTTGTTCCTGGATGAACTTTAGTTCCTCTTTGACGAACAATTATGTTGCCAGCTAAAACTTTTTCGCCTGCATATTTCTTAACACCAAGGCGTTGAGCATTACTATCTCTACCGTTCTTAGAAGAACCGCCACCTTTTTTATGGGCAAACAACTGAATATGAATAAACATTAGCCTTTAACCTCCAATTCAATAAAATCTGAAAAGCCTTCATACAAATCACTTATTCCAACAAGCATAGTATCAAGTATTGCATTACACTTTATCCTGTCGGTTTCATTTAAGTTATCTGGCACGAAGAACTTTAAGTATCCACGCTCATCATCGCGCTTTAGGTTAACATCAATGCCAACAACGCTCATAAGCCCCAAAACTGCAGTTTGGACAACGCTTGAAAGCGCTGCACACACAATGTCTTCCCCTTTCTCGCCGTAGCTAGTGTGACCATCACACTCTACCTCACGAATTTCTCCATGTTTTCTAGTTATTTTAACAATAGTCATATTTTTAACCTATTGAAACAATTTTTAACTTAGAATATGGTTGGCGATGACCTTGGCGTTTGCGTTCATTTTTCTTAGCCTTGTATTTAAAAACTACAATCTTGCTGTCTTTCCCATGCTCAAGAACCTCAGCCTTAGCCTTAACGCCCTTAACAAATGGTGTTCCTGTTTTGATAACACCCTTGTCATCACAAACTAGCAAGCAATCAAGTTCAATAGTGTCGCCAACATTTGCATTAACTTTTTCTGTTTTAAAAAACTTGCCAGCTTCCACTTTATATTGCTTTCCGCCAGTGCTTACAATTGCGTACATTTATCTTTTCCTCCTCTCTCCAGTCTCACTGCAACAAGGTGGGCAAAAGCCTCTTAAAACCTTTCGCATGTGGCACGATTGTTATTCTACACCAGCGCGCCCATTTTGTCAACAACTTTTTCTTTTAAAAAGCTTTATTAGTTGGCGCCTGGCTCATCGCTTATTTGCACTATTCCCTTTACAGCTTTATCTACAACTTTTAGTTTGTCTGCAAGGTATCTATCAACTTCATTAGCACCTTCAAAATCAATAAGCATAACTAGCTGGTCTGCCAAATAGTCTTTCACTGCAGTTTTAACATCTTTAAGAACTCTTCTTTTATCTTCCACACTTGAAAGTTGCTGTTTTATTAAAGGCACAATTGTTGAAAGTTTTGCATCACACCCATTTTCTTCCATTTCTTTAAACAAGCGTTTATAAAACTTTTTATCTTCTATTTTCGACAGCGAGATTCCAGAAAGATAATACAAGTTTTTCCCTTGCTTAATTGTTGCAACCAAAGGGTTTCCACTAAACTGAGAAGCAAAATCATAATCTTCACTAATCTTGTTAAACGCCCTGTTTATAATATAATATTTATTTGTTTCAATATCTTTAACTGTAGTAAAATTTCCATTTGAAAAGCCACGAGCCAGCGCAAAGTTTTTACTCACTTTTTTAAACTCTTTACCATTGTAGCGGTAGTATGCAAAGCATCCTTCTTTCTCACTACCAACCACAACGCCACTTTCATCTAGCCCAAAAGCCATTATAAAATCTGGAGAAACTTGAACAAACTCATCATTAACAAAGAAAGTCACATTTCTATCAAGGGGCTCAACCCTTGCAACTCCGCAAACGTTATCAAAACTAGAGGCATATTGATAGTGCGGAGAAACTCTTGAAAAATCTCTATCAACAAAGTAGCAAGGATAAACAAGCTCGCCATTATAGTTTTCCGCTCTTTGGTAGCCTTCCCAAACAAGACCATAATCAACCTCGTTGTTAAAAGGCAAACAGTTACTATAATTTCTGCTAGCTTTTTTTACAGTTGTGCCGTTAAATTCATAGTAGGCGCAAGAAACCTCCTCGTCATTTTCCTTAACAGCGTAATACTGCCCGTCAAACTCGCTAACTGTTAAAAAGGTGTCACTAACCCTTAAATTCCACCTGTTTATAAAAAATAATTGTTCCTTTCCCTTATATCTAGCTAGCGCAATATCATTTTTGTCGAAATCGCGAACAATCTCCAATTTTTTCTGGATGCTCAATATCATACATCATATTTGCCATTATTTAATTTCTCCTTTACTTAAATTTAGTATTTCAACAACATCATCTATATCAACAAGATTCCCCGTTTTATCTAGCGTGTATAGGTTGGTTTTAAGAACTTTAAAATCATTTTTGCTCTTACCCAAATATTTTAACAAAGCCTTAGCAAACTCATCAATTCTAATACTGTTTCCCTCAACTTTTGCAACAATCTCAAGCGAGTTTTCATCAAGTTTATATAAGTAGATGCCCTTTTTAGCGTTTAGGGTTTTAGTTTCCCCATGCAGCATATAGCTAACAGTTATTTCATCTTTATTTAAAAACTCTTCAATTTTTGGCTTACAACTTTTATATTCGTCAAAGCTTATTTGGTATTTGGCATAAGCGTTTAAACTTGCAATGTTAATTTTTCTTACCACATCTGCCCCCTTAACGATTTCTAACCATGAGGGTAAAATGTTTTCAAGCCTAAAGCAAACAGTTTTTGCGTTTTCCTTTGTTTCAATAACCATATACTCGCAAAGGCTTTCTACGCCAACCCTTGTAGGGCTACTAAAATACACATCACCTTGCTGCATATTTTCTTTTTCAAGCGTAATGCCTGCAACTAAAAGTAGTCGTTTTAAAATTCTTATCATGTTAATTTGCGAGAAAAACATGCCCACGCCTGTTTTTTTATACTTAACTACAACCATATTTGCACACCCCTTTACTAGCTAACCCGCAACCATTGCAACTTACCCTGCAGTCTTTAGTGGGCTTGGCAATTTTCGCATTTTCAAACTCGCTTATGAAAAACTGCTTTGTTATCCCTATGTCTATCTTATCCCAAGGTAAAACATCTTTATAGTCTTTTTTAGATAGTACTTTTTCTTTATCAAAGGAATTTAAATAGTAGGCAGCCAAATACTTGTTATAGTCGAACAAGTTTTTATCGTTATCAAAAACAGCCCCTTTTTTATAAGCAACAAGTAGCACTGCGCTTGCTTTCCTATCCCCACGAGAGAGCAAAGCCTCAACTTCCGCCATCTTAGGGCTGGCTTGGTAGCTCTTAACGCCAAGCTTTTTAAAAGCTATCTCCAAATATTTCATTCTTTTTTCAGCCTCGCTAGCCCCAACAAACCTGCACCACTGAAAAGGCGTGAATGGCTTTGGAACAAAAATATCTACATGAACAAAAATATTTAAAGGCTTAGTAGAAATCTTAAACTGCTTATATAAAAGTTTTGCCTTTGCTATTAGGTTAACAATTCCCATAAGGTCGTTTGCGTTTTCAAAGGGCAAGCCTATCATAAAGTTAAATTCAAGCTTAGTTACCCCACTACTAAAGGCATTAACCATTTGCTTTTCAATATTTTCATCGCTTTCGGTGCGGTTTATAATATCTCTTAACCTTTCAGTTCCTGCCTCTAGGTCTAACTTTAAAATCTGCGGCCTTGCAACACTTTTATACTCTTTGTTTTCGTTAGCAGATAGCTCTCTTGACAGAATTTTCACATTTTTTGCTTTGCAAAATGGGTCTAGCGTTTTTAAAAGCGAAGCAAGCGCCGAATAATCTCGAATTCTGGGCGAATCTAGATAAATTTCACTAAGCCCACTGTTGTTTATCTGAGCCGAGGCGTGCGACATAAGCGTTTGCACTCTTCTTTCACGAACAGGGCGGCTTGTGTAGCCCTCTACGCAAAACCTACACCCCCTGGTGCAACCACGGCTTGGCTCTATAACGGCGACTTCATTTTTGTCTTTCTCGTTTAAAATAAGTAACTTTGTGGGATAGTAGGCACGATCTAGGTCGCGAACAATCTGCCTTTTAACCGCATTACCATTTAATGCCGTAAGGTTCCCCGCTTTGTCAAATTCTGGGGTTATTAAAGACGGAACATAAACTCCCTCTATCTCCGCCATAAGTTTCAAGGTTTGCTCTTTAGATAATTTGTTAAGCCTTGCCTTGTTTATAGCCTCTATCACTTTAAATGTAACATCTTCTTCATCCCCAATAATAGCGAAATCTAGAAATGGAGCAAGCGGCTCAACATTATACATACATTTACCGTAGCCATAAACAAGTGGCGAAGCTTTGTCACGGTCTTTCTTTAAAAGCGAAATGTTTGAAAGGTCGAGCATGTAAAGAAAGTTTGTATAGGTAAGCTCACTTGGAAAGTAAAACGCCAAAACATCAAAGTTTTTAAGCGGAGTTTTTGTTTCTAATGAAAACAACGGATAATTTTCCTTTTTTAGCTCTAAGCCCATATCCTTTTGAGGGGCAAAACATCTTTCACACATATACCCCTTTCTGTCGTTTAACATATGGTAAAGAATTTTGGGCTTCATGTCTGCCATAGCATTTTCATACTTATCTGGATAACACAAGCAAAACCGAACTCTAGTAGACTCATTTATAATAGGCATGAAAACTTCCTCGCCAGTGTAGGTAGCGGGTCGGTTAACGCGTTTTAAAATACGAAGAAGGGTTTTATCCATAGCAAGAAAATTTTAGCACATGGGGCACTTTAAGTCAATAGTCAATTTTTTAGACGCCACCTTGATTTGTTAGGCTTTTAATAACCTCATCTTCCTTTAGAAGTTTAGTTTGTTTCATATTATCGTCCACCAAAACAAATATCGTGTAGTGCCTAGCATCAAGCATGCGATATAGTTTTAAAATGGGCATGTTTTTATTTACATATAAAAGCCTAACTTCCACTCCGTTCTTTTTAGTTCTTTCTGCCTTTCTTTTAGAAAAATATGCACGCCTGTAAACCGCCTGCTTGTCTTCTGCAATTGCCTGCGAAAACAAAGTAACCGACATTATTGCTAGATTAAAATTGGGCATAGAAAATAGGCTAACAACAAAAACAAAAAACATAAGCAGTGAAATTATTATTGCAATTAGCTTAGTTATTTTTGTTGCATATTTCCTTTCAAGTTTTTTGCTTAAAACGGCAAGCAAAATCCTTCCCCCATCAAGCGGAAATATTGGCAAAATATTAAAGGCAAAAATAGCAAGATTTATAACGCACAGGTCTTGCGTAAAGTTAAAGCTTTCAGGAACAAGCCACCAAAAAACAACTATAACTAAACAGAAAAGTAAGTTAAACAAAGGTCCACTTATAGCAATTAGTATTTCATCTGAAAAAGAAAATTCATCGCTCTCTGCCTCAAGTAGTGCCCCAGATGCCATTAGTTTTATTTTCCCAATTCTATACCCCAGCCTTTTTGCAACAAATGCGTGGGCTAGCTCGTGTAACACTAAACAAATAAAATATAAAATAAGCAAGTAGGCATAATTAAAAATAATGCTAGCAAGAAGTAAAATAAGGAAAGAGTAATGGATAGAAAAATAATTGTTTAGCTTTATTTTTTTCATATTCTACCTCAAAGCACAAAAACTCAGGTACTATGCGTGACATTACTCTAGCCTGCACACTTCCCATTTTTTCTAGCATTCAAAGTGCTATGTCTGACAACACACCTTGTTTTATTACATAAATGTTAATTCCCCGTCTTTAACAGTTAACCCTGCTAAAACTTTGTTTTTAAACATCATTTTAAAAAGCACTTTCGACATATAACAAACGCCAAGAGGAGTGTTTTTTTCAACCCTGTCCCCCTCTTTAACACCAACATTGTCTATATAGTCATAAACCGACACTAGACCTTTTCCGTGTGAAATTGTTAGTCTTTTAAATTCCCCATTTTGTTCTACTTTAGTAACAGTTCCTGCCATGCAAGATTTAACTAATAAGCCTCCAAGCCCATCCACCATAAACACCCCCGTTTCCACTTCGGTTACATAATTGTTTTCAAAAGGCATAGAAAGCGAGTAGAGCTGTGCTAAAACTTCACTCTCTGTTTCGTTTTGGTTTATCACAAATTTAAGCTTGCCAAGATCAGTTACATTTGGCGACCAACTAGAAGTTATTGCCCTAACCTCTTTAGATAAATTGAGGTCTGAAAGTGAAAGCCCCATAACCCCAAAGCTTAGTATTGTTATAAGAAGTAGCCCCCACACTCTTAGTTTCTTTTGCGAAAAAACTAAAGCAGACTCTGCTTTAGCGCTTTTTGCTTTATTCTCTTTAACACTTTCATAAACTCTCATAAGCTTTTACACCTTTTATAAAAACTTATGCATTTTCCCGCATGCTTATTCCAAAACGCACGCTCCCCTTTTAATTAACACCCTTTTTGCTCGAAAAGAAAAGCTAATGCTAATTTCCCCATCCTTTTGCGTGAAAATTTTTGAATTAAAGCTTCCGCTAGCTATTTCAAAATACTTTTCAAGCACATAATAAAGCTCGCTCGACAAAACCTTAGAAATCTTGCTAGGAGCCTTAATTTTGTCGGTGAAAAGCACTTCTTGCACCTTTTGATAAACATCATTTGAAATTCCTTTCATCTACATACTCCTTTTTAAATTTCGGCGGATTATGCCAAGCAACCCTTTATATTTGCTTTCATAGTCGAAAATAACTTTTTTATCGCTTTTTAGATTGTGCGCTAAGATAGTGAAAGCCAAAATTGAGCTACTTTTAGCTATCTTTTCAAACTTAAAACTAGAATAAATATTTATTTCATCGCTTTCAGGAACAACGCCAAGAAGATTAGCTTTTAAAAGCCTAGCTATTTGCGTGTGGGAAAGCATCTCTTTTCTTGCAACCAAATCTCCCCTTATCCTGTTAACAACTATACTAACGCTAGAAATAGCTTTACCTTTTAATATACCAATAACTTTATCAGCATCACGAATTGAGGCTGTGTGGGGCGTTACAACCACTATTGCTTCGCTCGCCACATTTGTTGATAGGTCAAAGATTTCCCCTGCTCCTGCTGGAGCGTCTATCAAAACATAGTCAAAAACGCTGGCAAGCTTATCTACAATTTGTTTAACCGCTCTATCATCCATCGCCTCGGCAGGCATTCGCATAGACGGCAATAAATAAAGATTTTCATTCAGTGGGTCTAAAAGCAGCGCCTGCTTAAGCCTGCACTTGCCTTGCAGACAATCGCCAATATCGTAAACCACCTTGTTTTCCATGTTTAATAAAACATCTAAATTGTTTAACCCAACATCAAGGTCTACAAGGCAAACACTGCTTCCGTTTTTAGCAAGCGCTAAAGCCAGTCCGCAAGCAATAGTTGTTTTACCAACTCCGCCTTTACCAGAAACTATAGAAATCTTTCTTCCCATGGCTTTACCCCTTTTGTTTAATTATGTATTAAGCCAGTTATTTTTTATTAGCAAAATTATGAAAAAAAATATAACAAAACATATAGTTTTGTTGTTTTTTAAAGATTGTTAATTTTTAGGTTTTTTAAAAACATTTGACTTGATTAGTAAAACTCGCTTATACTACTAATTAAGGAGTTAAACAAAGTGAGCAAACAACTTATAGCACTAAAGCTAGGTTCCACAGTAACCACTATCTATAAGCAAGGCGAAGGCATGGTTTTAAAAGAGCCAAGCCTAATAGCCTCGGTTGGGCATTTAAAGTCTAGAGAAATTAAAGCCATTGGGAAAGACGCTAAGCGTATGCAAGGGCGCACAAATGGTGCAATCTCTGTTATTTCCCCTATAAACGCGGGAATTATAACCGATTCAGACATGGCAACCGAAATGCTTAAAGGGTTTTTAAAGCGTATATTCCCACGCAGATTTTTCAAGCCTAATATTAAGGCAATTTTATGCGTTCCGCTGGGCATTTCTATTGCAGAAAAGAAAACCTTCGAGAAAGTGTGCTATAACGCTGGAATAGCCGATGTAACGCTTATTCCTGCAATTATTTGCTCGGCTATTGGCGATAGTATCCCCATAAACACCACAACTGGCAAGCTTCTTGTTAATATTGGCGGTGGATGCACAAACATTGCCGCAATGGCAGAAAGCAGTATTATAACTGGGGTAAACATCTCGGTTGGCGGAACAAATATAAACTCTGCCATAGAAAGCTATATTCTAGAAAAATATAACTTGTTTATTGGCGAAGGAACAAGCGAAAAAGTTAAGCTAGAAGTTGGTAGCCTGCTTGAGAACAATATTGCAACAGTGGAAGTTCAGGGCGTTAACGCAGCCACTAAAGAATCTGAAACCGTTGTAGTTTCTTCTGAAGACATATATCCTATTATTGAGCACTACTATTCAAAAATTGCAGAAGCCATTTCAAGCGTTATATCTTCTTGCCCACCCGATATTATTAACGACATTTCGCGTGAAGGCATCTATGTTTTTGGTAGCCACTCTCAAATTAGTGGGCTAACCAAGTTTTTGAAAGATAAATTGAAACTAGCAATTCACATTAGTGAGAACGCAAAAACAGACATATATGGTGCTGCCAAACTGCTTGATAATCCAACCGAGTATAGCGAAATCTTGCGCTCGCTGTAAACCGAGGTTTAAAAACCTCGGTTTTGTTTTTTTCACACTTATTGCCTCCCTAGCTAAGTTAAGGTGTGTTGTTTTGACTAGCTAAAGCTTGGTTTCTTTGAATAAACCTTATAAAGTCGCAGGCTTTTGCTCCCTTGGCTAAGGGCTTTGTCCTTTGAATTAGTCTTATAAAGTCGCAGGCTTTTGCTCCCCTAGCCAGGGGAGCTGGCTAGCTTGCTAGACTGAGGGGTTGTTTATCCGCTCTGTCTAAGTTTTACCCTTTAGTTTTACTACCTCTCAGTCACTATCGTGACAGCTCTCCTCGCAAGGAGAGCAAAAGCTTAAAGCTTTGTTTGAGAAAGCTTAACTACTTTACCACCTTTCAACCACTCCTAGGCAGCACACCTTACAAGGAGAGCAAAAACCATGTTATCTACATTTGGTTTTGTTTTATCAACTCTTTTACAACCATATCTATATATGAACACACACCATAAAAATTAGAGTCTATTTCATTGTTTGGCACTCTTAAAACTTTATATCCCATTTCTGTTAAATGTTTATCTCTTTCTTGGTCTTTAACAACCATGTTTTGTTCATAATGTCCACCACCATCAAGTTCTATTACCAGCTTTACTTTAGGACAATAAAAATCTACAATAAAATTATCTATAACTTGTTGCCGTCTAAATTTATATTCATAAGTTCGCAAAAAATTTAGCCATAGTTTTACTTCCCATGGCGTCATGTTTTTGCGTAATGCTTTAGAATTATTTATTAAGTTTTTATTGTAAATTCTCATGTAATAATCATAGCTTAGGTTTAAAACTTAAATCAAGCTTTTTTGATTTATTTAAATTATAAAACTACAAACTTTTGCTTCTACTAAAACTTAGTTCTTTGTTTGATACTATAAAGTCGCAGGCTTTTGCTCCCCTAGCCAGGGGAGCTGGCTAGCTTGCTAGACTGAGGGG
>ENA-OZAF01000490-OZAF01000490.1-human-gut-metagenome-genome-assembly--contig:-NODE-490-length-16000-cov-4.763311_pt1 | contig 16000 bp, 12 predicted proteins | sample MGYA00244207_ERZ653498 | MGnify/ENA primary metagenome ERZ653498 (study PRJEB26926, sample SAMN06165156) | human gut metagenome | biome: ENVO:00009003; feature: ENVO:2100002; material: ENVO:00002003... | reverse complement strand
GCTCGGAGATGTGTATAAGAGACAGGAAGAGATGCGCTTGCCAATTTTGCGGTTGAACGCCCACATCCACAGTTTCACCAGCGCGCTGAGCACCATCACGCACAATAGCGGCCAACCTGCCGTCACCTCTTCGGGCGCGATGTCGATCAGCAGCATCAGCACCTCGGCATCGGCGTCGTTGCGCTTGATGGCCTGGCAGATGGCCCGCAGCATGATAAGCCGTCCGCTGTCTGGCGGAGCTACGATCATGGCGCGCTGGCCAAAACCGATGGGGGCGATCAAATCCACCAGACGAATCGCCATGTCCTGGTTGTCCTGCCCGCTTTCCAATACAATGCGGCGGTTGGGATAGACGGGCACCAGCTGCTCAAAGGACAGGCGGTCAGGATTCTCCTGGGGTTCATGCCCATTGAGCCGTTCCACGGTGAGCAGTGCGGCAAATTTATCGCTCTCGCGCTGGGCGCGCGCCGTGCCTTCTACCAGGTCGCCTGTGCGCAGGCCGAAGCGGCGAATCTGCGCCATGGAAACATAGATATCCTTTTTCCCGGGCAGGAGCGTATGTCCACGCAAAAACCCGTAGCCATCGGGCAAAATTTCCAGGATACCACTGGCCGGCTCCCCTTCCTGCACCTTGAGCAAATCGGGAAGCTGTCCCTCCTCAGCCTGCACGGCAAATTGCGGATCGCGCGCCATGCGATACAGCGCGTCGTTGTAGTTGACCTCCGAGGCGGGAGGCTGATAACCGCGCTGCTGCTGATAGCCGTAGTTGCCTCCGGCAGGGCGGTATCCGCTTTGCTGATAGTTTCCGCGCTGCTGGTATCCGCCATAGCCCTGTTCGCGCGCGCCGTAATCGCCGCGATTTTGATAGGGCGTGCGCTGCGGGGCGGCGCGGTAGCCCAGACGGTATCCGTCCAGCTTGGGCACGTTATCTGATGTGGACGGGCGCGTATATTCCGGCGCAGGCTTATGCTCCTGGGATTCCTCCCGCCGCATGGGAGCCGGACGGGCGGGCGGGCCAAAGCGGTTCACGCTTCCTCCGGCACGCTGCTGCCAGGCCGGCGCCCGCGCATTCTCACGCGACGTGCTGCGCGCCTGCCATGCCTGGCGATAAACCGGCCGGAAGCCGCCCTGTTCCTGGGGGTTGTTCCAGGCGCGAAAACCCGAACCGCCAGGGGACACCGCGGTCACGTCCGCCGAAAGGGGCGCCTCCTGCAGCCGTTCCTGCGTTTCGGCAGGGGTTTCCTCCTCCTTCTCCGCTTCCAGAGCAGGCTGGGGCGCAGGGGCCGCAACCTGCGGCGTTTCGGGCCGCTCCGGCGCAGCCGTCTGAACGTCCGGCTCGTCGGGCAAGGCCTCCGACAGGCGCGCCACAATTCCAGATTTATCGATGCCAGCGCTCAATTTCACGCCGTTTTCCTTTGCGAGCTTTCGAAGCTGAACAACCGTCATCGCCTGCAACTGTGCGTTCTGCAATATGAACCCTCCTTACTAAATCAGCCGGAACCCGAGCCGGCTGCCGCCGATCACGCTTTGCGGCCAATCACCACGTCACGATCCACGGCCTGTTCGACCCAATGGGAAAAATCGTTGTACGGCGGACGGGACACAACCTCCAGCCCCGCCTCTTGCATATGCTGAACAACCTGGGACCGGCGCAGCGTATTGAGATTGAACGCAAACGCCGCCGCGCCGCCGCGCTTGAGCGCGCGGACGCATCCCGGCAAAACCCGCTCCATAAGCCGCGGCAGAGAGGATACCGCGCCGCCCTCTCGGGGGGCGTGCTGCACGCCATAGGGCAGGTCGCATACGGCCAGATGGCAGCTTTCCGGCCGAACCAGCGCTTCCAGCCTGCCCGCATCCCCATGAATCATCCGCAGGGTGAGAGGACATGCGCGCATGGCCTGGGCATCCGGCGCAAGGGCGTATTCGCTCCATTTGGCGCTTCCGCCTGACGGGAGTGTCAGCGCGCCCGCTGTACGCCGGTGCTTGATGCGGTGCATCTTCAGCGACCGGTCCAGATAGCTTTCCGCTTCCCGGAGCGCCTTTGCGTCCATGTCCACCCCAACCGCGTCGCAGCCTTCACACAGGGCGCACATCAGCGTCGTGCCCTTTCCGCACATAGGGTCCAGCACGCGAAGCGGCCCCGGCTCGCACGCAAAATCAGAAGCGGCCCTGGCGCAGTGCAGCATCAGGTACGTAAAATCCGCATTGGTTTTGCCTTTGTACTTGAGCACCTGGGGCAGATCGTCCGGCATCCAGCCTGCGGGGATGCGCCGCATGGGCTGCAAGGCTCCGTCCTCCTGCAGCCGCGCAGCCAAACAGATGGCCGAATGTCCCGACACAGCACGCCATGCCGCCTCATCCAGCTCCTGCGCATCAAACATTAAAAAAGGCTCATCCGCCAAATACTCCACCCTTGGCCGCTCGTGGACAACCCCGCAGGCATCAAGGATGCATTCCAGTTCGATCAATGCCAGCTTTTGCAGGGATTGGCGATAACGAACATTTGGATGCGGCTTCAAAAGCATCGCGTAACGCACGAGAACCTCTTTTCGCTCAAGCGGATTTGGACAACATAGAAAAACCTGATTGACCATCAGTTTCCAGTATTATATCACAGACTGCAAGGATTTGCAATGATTTTCCTAAAAAGGCGGCGTGATTGCACGCAAAGAAAAACCCCGCACGCTGAAGCGTGCGGGGAAAGATGATCGCTTACTCGTTGGTTTCGTTCTGGGCAGCCTCGGCTTCCAGAGCAGCACCAACAGCCTCAATGTCCACGGGAACGGCTTCCGCGCCGTCATCCTCGTAGGCGGGCTGGGGCGCTTCCTCAACGGGAGCGGGTTCAGGCTCGAGCAGCGCGCGGATGCTCAGGCTGATGCGCTTGGCTTCGGGGTCGATGTTGAGCACCTTCACGTTGACCACATCGCCCACATTGACGGCGTCCTCCACCTTGTTGATGCGGGTGGCGGCGCACTGGCTGATGTGCACCAGGCCATCGATGCCCGGCTCAAGCTCCACAAAGGCGCCGAACGTGGTAATACGGACCACCTTGCCCGTGACCACAGCGCCGGCAGGATACTTTTCGGGAGCCATATCCCAGGGCTTGGGCTGCAGCTGCTTCAGGCCCAGCTGGATGCGCTCGCGCTCCGGGTCGAGGCTGAGGATCTTCACGTCCACTTCCTGATCGGGAGAGACGATCTCGGAAGGATGCTTGACATGCGCCCAGCTCAGGTCGGTCACATGGATCAGGCCGTCCACGCCGCCCAGATCCACAAACGCGCCAAAGTCAGTCAGGCGGCGCACGATGCCGTGCACGACCTCGCCCTCCTGCAGGCGGGCCCAGGCCTCGGCCTTCTTCGCGGCGGCCTCCTCGCGCACCACGGCGCGGCGGCTGGCCACGATGCGGCGCTTCTGCTCGTCCATCTCAATGATCTTGAGCTTGAGGGTCTGACCTACGAAGTCGCCGATCTTTTCAACGTAGCGGTTGGAGAGCTGCGACGCAGGCACGAACGCGCGGATGCCGTTGACCGTGCAAATCAGGCCGCCCTTGACGACCTCCTTGCCCACGCCCTCGACATACTCGTTTTTCTCGTGCTTCTCAACAAGCTCCGCGAAGGCCTTGCGGTTCAAGATGTTGCGCTGCGACAGCAAAACGTTGCCTTCGCCGTCGTTTACCTTGACGACCTCCACTTCGATTTCGTCGCCCAGTTTGACATCCTCCGTCACCAGGTCCTCGCGCTTGATCAGCCCGTCGCTCTTGAAACCGATGTTGACACAGACTTCGTCGTCGGTGATCTGCACCACGGTGCCCTTCACGGTTTGCCCGGGCCTGATCTTGACCAGAGTCGCTTCCACATCAGCCATAAAGCTGTCCTTTTCCGCCTCCTCGGTGGAAACCTGCCGGTCCAATTGTTCCTTGTCAGTCATGCGTGTGACAACCTCCTTAAGTGACCAATCCGGCGTGCTCGCGCCGGCGGTAATTCCAATGGATTCCGAATGGATATCCGCAAAGCCCGGCGGTATGTCCGCCGCACGCTCTACCAAAAGGGTACGCCCGCAGATGCCCTTGCACGTTTCGTACAGTTTGCGGGTATTGGCGCTGCCCAGGCCGCCCACCACCAGCATGGCGTCCACCTTCGCGGCCAGCTCGCGCGCTTCGTTTTGCCGGAGGGCCGTAGCGGTGCAGATGGTGTCCTGAACGGTGAGGTTCTTTACCCGGCTGTGCAGCACGGGCAGAATTTCCTCCCAGCGCTCGTGGGGAAAGGTGGTTTGCGACACCGCCAGTGCGCTTTCCATCTCCGGCAGCGCGGCAGCCTCTTCCCGGTCGTGAACAGTATAAACCCTGCCCCGCCCGTAACCGATGGTGCCGATAACTTCGGGATGATCGCTCTGCCCCACCAAAATGACCGGCAGGCCGCCGGCGCTGTAGCGGGCTACCACGTCATGCAGCCGGGCGACAAACGGGCACGTGAGGTCGATGACCTCGTCCGCCGTGCGCCGCAGGGCCTCGGTAACTTCCGGAGCCACGCCATGGCTGCGGATGAGCACCACCTTGCCTCGCGCCTGCTCCACCTCGTGGATGACCGATATGCCCATGGCGTTCAGCCGCCGGATGACCTCCGGGTTGTGCGCCAGCTCGCCGAAGGAAACGATGGGTTTTCCTTCCTGTGCGGCTTTGACCGCCCCGTCCACCGCCCGCTTGACCCCCATGCAGAAGCCCGCGTGACGCGCCACCGAAACCGGCATAAAACCGTCCTCCTAAGCATATCATGATGGCTATTCGCCGTCCGGTGTGAATTATCCTTCTTTTTAAAAAGAATTAATAATTGACAATTCTTTCTCTATGACGGCGGACCGGTGCAGGTCCCTTTCATCCTCTGGGCTCGGGATAAAACGCCGCGCCACAGGCAGCGGCTTATGCCGTCTGCTTCTGCGTGGCGGCATGCTCCTTTTCAAGCGCCGCATAGACCTGCTGAATCCGTTCCATAACCTCCTGGCAGGCCTCGCGGTTGACGCCGCGCGCCGCAATGTCCTTGACGCTGAACGGCAGACCATAGTATACGTGGGTCCGCCGGAACAGCCCAGGTTTTCCGGCGATATAGGCGGGCAGGATTCTGGCGCCGCTGCGCAGGGCGATCATGGCGATGCCGCTTTCCATGTGCTCCATCACGCCTTCCTTATGGCGCGTGCCCTCCGGAAACACGCCCAGCGAATGGCCCTCGCGCAGCGTCTTGAGGCATGCGCGCAGCGCCGCCATGTCCATGTTGTGGCGGTCCACATCGATCATAAGCAGCTTTTGGAACAGCCAGCGCAGGATGGGATATTTGATCAGCTCCTTTTTGCCCAGGAAGCGGATCTGATAGCGGTAGCACTTCCAGGCCACCACCAGGGGGTCCAGGAGCGAATTATGGTTGGCGATGAGGATATACGGCGCATCCAGCTGGGCGCGCTCCAGGTGGTGATAGGTTGCGGGCGTAAGGCAGGTCAGCAGGAACGCCGCCACCACGCGCGCCGCCCTGTACATGGGCGTGAGCGGTTCCTCGGCCCGCAGGGCGCGGCCCTGGGAAAGCGCCACGCGGCGCAGCACGTCCTCCACCACCTGCTCGCGCGTCATGTCCGAGCTGTCGAGCACCTGCGCGTCCTCCGCGGGCCGGAGGGGATCGGTTTCGCGGGTCGTGTCGCGCTCGTCGCGGCTTCGGACCTCCGCAAGCACCTGCTCGTAGGTGGAGGGGTCTCCCTTGGCCTGAAGCTCGTCAAAGCGGCGGCGTGCGCGCACCTCGGCCGAGGCGGTCAGATAGATTTTGAGCGTGGCGTTCGGAAGCACGCGCGTCCCGATATCCCGGCCATCGAGCAGCATGCTCTGCCACTTGGCCAGCTCCTGCTGGCGGGCGACCATGGCCCGCCGCACCCCGGGCACGGTAGAAACCACGCTTGCGGCCGTGCTGATCTCCGGCGTGCGGATGAGGTCCGTCACATCCTCCCCGCCGATCAGCGTGCGCTGTGCGCCGTTTTCAAAGCGAACTTCCGGCATCACCCGTGCAGCGAGCGCCTCCAGCGCCTGCGCATCGCGCGTATCCACGCGTTCCTTGAGCGCCTGCCAGGCGAAGGCGCGGTACATCGCCCCCGTATCCAGATGCAGAATGCCCAGCCGTCTGGCCACCTCGTCGGCCACGCTGCTTTTGCCCGCTCCTACAGGGCCGTCCATCGCAATGGTCAAAACCATGTTCCCACTCCCCCTCTTTTTCCACCGCTCAAATGGCGCGGTGTCCCAGGCCGATGCAGACCTCGTCCAGATGGCCCAGGCCGATGTTGAAAAACACGGCGACCGCTACATGCTCGCCGGAGCGGGCAATGCCGATTTTTCCGCCCACGCTCATGCCCAGCGCCTTGGGCGTGACCTGGTTGAGCGCCTCGCGCGCGGCTCCGGCCACGCCGCCCTCCTCCAGATGGGAATCGCCGATGACCTGCTCGCGCTTGGCGGCCACCACCGCCCGTTCCACGATGCGCACGATGCCAGTCAGAAAATCGCCGCCAAAGTCCGCAGCGGCCGCGGATACGCCCTGCTGGCGCAGGACCTGTCGCCAGCGCTGCTCCTCTTCGCGGCTTTGCGTCATACTCAATTCAATCGCAGCCCTCGCCACATCGCGGCTTCCTGCAGTCGTTTGGTAATCCATAGCGGCTCGCGCCTCCTTCCGCTCTGTCACATGAAACATTATAGCATGCAGAGCGCGTCTTGCATAGGGCAATGCGCGCGCTTTGGGGCGCGGCATAAAATAAAAAGAGCCTTCTCCACAAAGGCAGAAAGCTCATTCGAGAACCCAAAGTGCCGCTGTACCCGTTTTTTCACCCGCTATGTTAAGCAGGCCGGTGCTCTATCGACGGCTTCTGCCGTCCCCTGGCGTCCAACAGAACGGGGGCATGACATCCAACGCCGAACCCGAGCTCCGTTTTATGAAATGTGGGTAAAAACAGGGCCCTGGCGCACACTTCAGGAGGCTCTGGAACCATTATAGTAACTGCCCGGCGCAATGTCAAGAGCGACGGGCAGGGAATTTGCCGGAATCTCCTTCCTTATGGGCGCGTTCCGCCCAGGAGACCGTCCACCAGGCGGATGGCATGGGCCAGGCGCTGCGAATAGTCTCCGCTGACCACGACCATCTTGTCTTTGAAGCCGTGCTCCACATACATGTCCCACAGGCGGTCGTTGAGCATCCTGCGCCGGTCCTCGTCGCCGTTGAGGCGCTGGCCGTCGGGCACCCAGCGCACGTCCGGCGTCAGGTAGATCAGCAGGTCATAGCGGTCCGCATCAATGTATTTTTCCACCAGCTCGTTGCGGTGGCCCATGTAGAGCTCGCTGAAATAATCGGTGTAGGTGGCGTCCGTGTCAAAGAAGCAGACCTTGTTGGCCGTGCGCAGCGCCTGATAGTCCTGCTCGTACTGGATATGGGCGATGCGGCTGAAATCCACATCGGTATAGATGGTTTCGTCGTTGCCAAGAAAGTCGCGCGCATAGTAGCGGCCAACTTCCTCGGACCAGGAGGTGTTGTACAGCTTGGCCAGGCACTTGGTCAGCGTGGTTTTGCCACAGCTCTCCGTGCCCGCGATGAGCACCTTTTTGGCAAAGAAAGGACGCGCGGCGCCCAAGATGTAATGCCAGTTGCCCAAAATGTCGCCCCTGATATCCGTGGCGGAGATGGGATAGCGCGTGCGGGCGGGATCAAACAGCTCCACTTTGGATTCGGGGAAATAGCGGGCCAGCGTTTCGCCGTATTCCATGTCGCCCACAAAAAATGCGTCGATAGGCTCCCCCACCACCTCGCGCATGCGCTGGCTCCACAGTTCCCATCCCTCCGGATAGACGGGGATGTCCGTCTCATCCAGCACACGTACGCCGATGTGCGTGATGTCCTGAATCTGCTGGGAAATCCACTGCTTGCGCAGGCGGTAGGAAATTTCAGGAATGCCGTCGCGGCGGCAGATCTCGCGGGTCTGATCGGCATTGTCGGAAATGACCACCAGCAGCTTTTCGCAGCGGGTAGACGCCTCGATCATCTGATATAGATGGCCGCGATGCGGCGGAAGGAAGCGGCCGAAGTATACGCCCGTCTTGTACATGGGTCTTGCCCTCCCCTGCGGTTTGAGATACAGATTTCTACGCTGCTAGAGCGTTTTCCTGCCTGTTCAAGGCGGATGGAATGTGGTATCATGCTGCATGAGAAGGGCGCTGTCCTTCTCCGGAACGATTGCGAAAGGATGTGACGCGCATGACGAGACGGCGTGTGCTGATTCTCGCGGCCGCCGTGGCCTTGCTGCTCTTGGCCGTGGATGTTCGCAGCCTCTTTGCGGCCCATTCCCTTCATCGCCTCGTGGCATGACTGTGGGCGCTGTGCAGCCGGCTGACGGAACCGCTACCCATGGCGCTGGTCACGCTGGGCACGGCGCTGGCGATGCCCAGGGATGACGTGCGATTGCCCGTGGTCGTCAATCTGGCCGGGGTGCTGCTGCTGGGGGCGGCGCTGTCATGGGGAAACAAGCCGCATTTCCTGGGCGGCCTGCTTCGTCTGACGCCGGAGGCGGCGGGCGCCATGTCCTCCATTTGCTTTTACGCATTTCTTCTGTGGGCGGCCCGCCGGTACTGCGCGCCAGGGCCGCTCCGCGCGGGGCTTACGGCGCTGCTGGCCGTTGTCCTGGCGTCTGTCGTACGCGCCCTGCCGGACGGGCCGCGCTTTCTTTCGAGCGCGCTGGCCGCGGCGGCGGTAACGGGGACCTATCTGTGGCTTTTGACGGGCCTTGTGCGCAGGCGAAGCGCAAAGGCCGAAGCCTGAAAACAAGAAGAGCGCCCTCCCTGCGGCCAATGCCGCCCGGAGGGCGCCTCCTTATGCGTGCTTTCCCTTTTTACCCTTGCCCAGATAGGCTTCCTGGATGCTCTTGCTGCTGAGCAGCTCCTCGCCGGTGCCGGAAAGCGTCATCATGCCGGTTTCCAGCACATAGCCGTAATGCGCCGCGTGCAGCGCCGCGTTGGCGTTCTGCTCGATCAGCAAAATGGTGATGCCATCGGCGCTCAGGCGGCTGATGATGCCAAAGATGTCCTTGACCACCAGCGGCGCCAGGCCCAGCGAGGGCTCATCCATCATGATCAGCTTGGGACGGGTCATCATGGCGCGGCCCACGGCCAGCATCTGCTGCTCGCCGCCGGAAAGCGTGCCCGCCAGCTGCCAGCTGCGCTCCTCAAGGCGCGGAAAGAGCTTGTAGATGTACTCGATGTCCTTTTGAATCTGCGCGGTGTCCTTGCGCAGATACGCGCCGATCTTGAGGTTTTCAAGCACCGTGAGGTTGGCGAACACACGGCGTCCCTCCGGCACCAGCGCGATGCCGCGCTCCACCACCTTTTGCGTGTCCATGCCGGTGATGTTCTCGCCGTTGTAGGTGATGGTACCGCTCTTGACCGGCACGATGCCGGTGATAGCGCGGAGCGTGGTGGATTTGCCGGCGCCGTTCGCGCCAATCAGCGTGACGATCTGTCCCTCGTCCACGCTGAAGGAAATGCCCTTGAGCGCCTCGATGCCGCCGTAGCTGACCACCAGATCCTTCACTTCCAGCAGGCTCATTCCTCATCCACCCCCAAATAGGCCGCGATCACCGCGGGATCGTCCTGCACCTGCTGCGGCGTGCCTTCCGAAATCAGCTTGCCGAAGTCCAGCACATAGATGCGGTCGGAAATGTCCATCACCAGGTTCATGTGGTGTTCAATCAGGAACACGGTGAGCTTGAAATCCTCTTTGATCTTGCGGATGAAGTCGCTTAGTTCGTCGGTTTCCTGCGGGTTCATACCGGCGGCCGGTTCATCCAGCAAAAGAAGCCGCGGTTCGGTTGCCAGCGCGCGGGCGATTTCCAGGTAGCGCTGCTTGCCGTAGGGCAGCGAGGACGCCTTTTCCTGCGCCACGTCGCCCAGGCCCAGCATATCCAGCAGGTCCAGCGATTCCTGGCGGATGCGCCGCTCCTCCTGCTGGTTGAAGTGCAGCATGGAGGTAAACAGCCCTGCCTTCAGCCGCATATGCCGCGCCACCAGCACGTTTTCCAGCACGGTCATGTTCTTGAACAGGCGGATATTCTGGAACGTGCGCGCCACACCCATCTCGGTGATCCTGTCGGGCGTGTTGGAGACGAGGCGGTTGTATTCGCCGATATGGGTACCGGCGTAGAGCTTGCGCATCTTGCCGGTGGGATGGCCCTGCGCGATGATCTTGCCACGCAGCTTGACGCATCCATTGGTGGGCGCGTACACGCCGGTGATGACGTTGAAGGCGGTGGTCTTGCCCGCGCCATTGGGACCGATCAACGCGACGGTCTCGCCCTGGTCCACATGCATGGAAAAGCTGTCCACGGCCACCACGCCGCCGAACTGCATGGTCACGTTTTCCAGCTCAAGGACGGTTTCGACGATGTTCATTTGCCCGCCCCCTTTCCGGCCGCTTTTGCCGCGGCTCTTTTGCGGAAGAGATCCGGCAGCTCACGCGAGCCCATGATGCCCTGGCGGAAGAACAGCACCACCACCATGATGATCAGCGAGAACACCACCAGGCGGAAGCCGTTGCGCAGAAGCGGCACTTCCCACTCGCCGATCATCTGCTTCTGGTCCAGGAAGCGCAGCCACCACTCCGAGCAGGCCACAAACAGGAACGAGCCGATGCAGCTGCCCGTGACGGAGCCGATGCCGCCGATGACCACGATGAGCAAAATCTCATACGTCATGGCCGAAGTGAAGCTCTTGGCCTGGACGCTGTTCTGATACATGGCCAGCATCGCGCCGCCAACGCCCGCAAAGAAGCTGCTCAGGCAGAAGGCGAACTGCTTGTGCCGCGCCAGGTTGATGCCCATGGCCTCGGCGGCCACCTCATCGTCGCGGATGGCCATGAAGGCGCGGCCGTAGCTGGAGTGAATCAGCGCCACAATCAGCGCGATGCACACGCCCGCGATGAGGAACGGCACCAGCGTGGACAGGTACAGCGTCACTTCGCCCTCGGCGTTTTTGATGTTGAAATCATTGAACGTGGGAAACAGGCGCAGCATGTTGGAGCCGTTGGTGACCGCGCCCAGCTTATCCCACTGGAAGATGGAGCGGATGATCTCCGCAAAGCCCAGCGTGGCGATCGCCAGATAGTCGCTCTTGAGGCGAAGCACCGGCAGGCCGATGAGGAAGGCGAAAATCGCCGCCGCAACGCCTGCAAGAATCAGCGCGGGAATGACCGGCATGGCAAACTGCACCAGGCCGCCGTCGTAGTATTGATACACCGCCGCGCGCTGCGCCACGGGGATGGTCAGAATGCCGTAGGTATAGGCCCCGATGAGCATGAAGCCCGCCTGGCCCAGCGAAAACAGCCCGGTAAAGCCGTTGAGCAGGTTCATCGACACCGCGACCAGCGCGTAGGTCGCGCCCTTTTTCAGCACCGTAAAGAGCATGGAGGTGGGCGGCAGAATCTGCTCCAGCGCAAACACAAGCGCATAGATTGCAACCAGCACCACAGCGGTCAGAATCACGCCACGGTCCGGCCTCTTGATACGGGGAACGCTCTGTACATTGGTCATGATGCTCACCTCACACCTTGTCGGTCGTCTTTTCGCCAAACAAACCTGTCGGCTTGACGATCAGAATCACGATGAGCAGCGCAAAGGTGAACGCATCGGAGAAGGTGGTCAGGCCCAGCATCTGTTTGCTCAGGCCGGCCTTGATGAGAATCACGTCCAGCCCCTTGATGATATTTTCGCAGATACCGATGATGAAAGCGCCCACCACGGCCCCCGGCACGCTGCCGATGCCGCCGAACACCGCCGCCACAAACGCTTTCAGGCCCGGCATGGCGCCGGAGGTCTGAATGACGGTGGTGTAGTTGGTGAAGTAGAGCAGCGAACCCACGCCCGCCAGGAACGAGCCGATCACAAAGGTGACCGAGATCACGCGGTTGATCTTGATGCCCATAAGCTGGCTGGTTTCAAAGTCCTTAGACACGGCGCGCATGGCCATGCCGATCTTGGTGTGGTTGATGAGCATAACCAGCGCAATGACCAGCACCAGCGTGAGCACCGGGGTGATGATGGTAACCATCTTGGTGGTCGCCGTGCCGATGGTCACGGATTCGGAGATGAAGGGGATGCTGGGATAGTACTGATTGAGGCCGCCGGTGATGTACAAAACCAGGTTCTGCAGGGTGTAGCTGACGCCGATGGCCGAAATCATGATGCTCATGCGCGGGGCGGAGCGCAGGGGCTTATAGGCCACGCGCTCGATCAGGAAGCCGATAAATGCGGTAAGGACCAGCACCAGCGGAATCGACACATACAGGGGCAGCCCACTGGCGGAGATGTAGACCATCAGAATGCCCGCCACCATGAACACGTCGCCATGGGCGAAGTTGATCAGGCGCAGGATGCCGTACACCATCGTGTAGCCGATGGCGATCAGCGCGTACTGCCCGCCGACGCTCACGCCGGAAAGCAGGTAGGGCAACACAGTGCTCATCATTGAAAAACGAGCTCCCTTCTGGCAGTTTGACGCAATTCGCGGCGAGGGCGCAAGCCCCCGCCGCGAAACGGACTTTCTCGGTCAGGCCGGGAACGGGGCCTGATTATTCCACCGTCTGCACGGTCACGAAGTCCCATGCGCCGGTCTCGGTGTTGGCGGTCTTGATGTAGGCGGAGTCGCGGGCCGCGTCACCGATCTCGTCAAAGGCGATATGGCCGGACACGCCGTCGTACGTCACGTCCCAGAGCGCCTCGTTGACGGCCTTGCTGTCGGTGCTGCCGGCGGCCTTGAGAGCCTCCAGCGCCACGAAGTAGGCGTCGTAGCCCATGACGGACACAGCCGCGATCATGTCGTTGCCGCCGTTGTTGGTCAGGGCCTCGCTGTTGCTGTTGAGCCAGGCCTTGAAGCCCTCGTCAAACTCGGGCGAGCCGCCCTCCTGATAGAAGGTGCTGATGTAGAGCTTTACGTTGGTGCCCTTGGCCGCCTCGACCACCACGTTGGAGTCCAGCGTGTCGCCGCCCATGATGGGGTAGGTCACGTTCTGGCCGGCAGCCTGGTTGATGATTTGGGTGGAGTAGGCGATGGACACCGGGCAGAAGAACACTTCCGCGCCGATGGCGGTCGCGTTGGAGAGATAGGAGGTGAAGTCGCTGTTGCCGGTGGGGAAGGTATCGGAGATCACCGTGCCGCCCAGCGCCTCAAAGGCCTGCTGGAAGTAGTGGCACAGGCCCACGTCATAGTCGTTGCCAAGCTCGGCCAGGCAGTAGGCGGTCTTGGCGCCCAGCTCGCTGAAAGCGTAGTTGGCCAACACCGTGCCCTGGAAGGGATCCAGGAAGCAGATGCGGAAGTAGTGGGTGTTGCCCGCGGTCACCTGCGGGTTGGTGCAGGTCACGCCGATGGCGGGGATGCCGGCGTCGGCAAAGTACTGGGAGCCGGCGATGGACACGCCGGAGCCGTAGGAGCCCAGCACCACGCTCACACCCTCGCTTACCAGCTGCTGCGCGGCGGACGGCGCCTTGTCGGCGGAAGAGCCGTTGTCGGCGTAGACGAGCTCAACGGTATAGGTTTCCCCGCCGATTTCAACGGTGGGCTGCACGCTGTTGGCGTACTGCATGCCCAGCATTTCCTGCTTGCCGCCCGCGCCGCTGTCGCCGGAGGCAGGCTCGAACACGCCGATCTTGACGACGTTTTCGCCCAGGGCGAACGCCGGAATCATCATCAGAACCGCCAGTAGGATGGCTACGATTTTTTTCATACGTTGGTCCCTCCTGTATCAGTGATTGGGGTTAGAAGCATTATATAACTTTACCGCAACAAAGCGCAACCCTCGCACCGGAGAAATGCACAAGAAAAACATGACAGATTCCCCGTCTTCCCTTTCCCGTCCTCAAAACAGTGAAAATACAAAACCCGCAGTCCCTTCAAAACAAGGCTTTTGCGCCTTTTGGAAATTTTTAAGACAGGGACGGTTATTTTGGCACTTGACTTGCCGCCGGTTTGGGGTATACAATGCATCCCATACAAGGCGCTGATGGAGTGACGTGGCCGCGTATTTTCCGCTCAAGAGAACCCCCGGCCGGTGCGAGGGGGTGCGGAAAGGCGGTGAATTCCGCTCCGGAGTCGTCCGGCTGAAAACAGGCAAGTAGGCCGGACCGGGTCAGACCCGTTACCAGTCTGTGAGCAATGCTGGTTGCTCATGAGGCCGGAATCCGTTTCCGGCGAAGCAGAGGTGGTACCGCGTGATGATGCGCCCTTTGTTTTCCCGCAGCGAGGCGGGAAAGAGGGGGCGTTTTCTGTTTTATGGGCGCTTCAACCGGGCCATGCCCGTTTGAAAATCTTTGGAACCATTGTAGGGAGGTAGGTATTTTATGAAGAAACTCGTTTCCATCCTGATGGCGGCTGTGCTGCTGCTCTGCGCCGGGGCGGCCATGGCGGAGGGACAGACCTATACCGTAGGCATTTGCCAGCTGGTCACGCACGACGCGCTGGATGCGGCCACGCAGGGCTTCATGGACGCGCTGACAGAGGAGCTGGGCGACGCCGTCACCTTTGACGTGCAGAATGCTGCAGGCGATTCCAACACCTGCTCCACCATCGTCAATTCCTTTGTGGCTGCCGATGTGGACCTGATCCTGGCCAACGCCACCGCGGCGCTGCAGGCGGCCGTGGCTGCGACGGCGGACATCCCGATCCTGGGTACTTCCGTCACCGAGTACGGCGTGGCGCTGGATATTGACGACTTTGGCGGCACCGTAGGCGGCAACGTCTCCGGCACCTCCGACCTGGCTCCGCTGGACCAGCAGGCGGCCATGCTCCAGACCCTCTTCCCCGACGCCAAAAACGTGGGCCTGCTCTACTGCTCGGCCGAGGCCAACAGTCAGTACCAGGTGGACACGGTCAAGGGCTACCTGGAGGAGATGGGCTACACCTGCACCCTCTACCCCTTCGCCGACAGCAATGACGCCGCCGCTGTGACGCAGACCGCCGCCGACGCCAGCGACGTGATCTACGTACCCACCGACAACACCGTGGCCGCCAACACCGGCATCGTGGATAACATCTGCCAGCCCGCGGGCGTGCCTGTGATCGCCGGCGAGGAAGGCATCTGCAAGGGCTGCGGCGTGGCGACGCTGTCCATCAGCTACTATGATCTGGGCGTGACCACCGGCAAGATGGCCGCCAAGATCCTGACCGGCGAGGCGGATATCTCCACCATGCCCATCGCTTATGCCGAAAACTTCACCCCCAAGTTCAATACCGTCATCGGTGAGGCCCTGGGCGTCGCCATGCCGGAGGGGTATACGGCCATCGAGTAAGCGCCGGAGCGCTTGAAAACGGCGGGAAAAGGCGCAGAGTCTTTTCCCCCGTTTTTGCGGTTTTTGAAAACAGCGGTAGCGGGCGCGCCCCGCTGCGGAATTGGGGGAAAAATACATTGTCGAGCTTTCTCAACGCGCTGCCCGGCGCCGTTTCCCAGGGCCTCGTCTGGGGCGTCATGGCCATCGGGCTCTACATCACCTATAAGCTGCTGGATATCGCCGACCTGACGGTGGACGGTTCCTTCTGCACCGGCGGCGCCGTGGGCGTGATGCTGATCACGGGCGGCTGCAACGTATGGGTTTCGCTGCTGGCGGCCATTCTGGCCGGAATGCTGGCCGGGCTGGTTACGGGGCTTCTGCACACTGCGTGCGGCATTCCCGCCATCCTGTCGGGCATCCTTACGCAGTTGGGGCTGTGGTCGGTGAACCTGGCCATCATGGGCATGAAGGCGAACCAGTCGCTCAACGTCAACAAATACGATCTGCTGGTATCCCTTCGCTACCTCCAGGATGTGACCAAGGGGACGCGGGGCTTCTGGCAGCATCCCATCTTCGTGGCGGGGGTGTTCACGCTGGTCATCATTGCCGTGCTGTACTGGTTCTTCGGCACGGAGCTGGGCCTGTCTCTTATACACATCTCCGAGCCCACGAGACTCGACGTCAT
>ENA-OZAF01000482-OZAF01000482.1-human-gut-metagenome-genome-assembly--contig:-NODE-482-length-16142-cov-6.684155_pt1 | contig 16142 bp, 10 predicted proteins | sample MGYA00244207_ERZ653498 | MGnify/ENA primary metagenome ERZ653498 (study PRJEB26926, sample SAMN06165156) | human gut metagenome | biome: ENVO:00009003; feature: ENVO:2100002; material: ENVO:00002003... | reverse complement strand
AAAGCGTTGAAATATCGGCGTTTTGGCAACGTTCGTATTATTATCTGTTGGCATACCATACCAAAACTAAAACGGAACTAAAACCCTGCCTTTTCTACGGTGTCAGGGTCTACGTACCGTTTTAATGTTTGCGTGAAAACTATTTGACAATTTCAGTTGGTTAAGAACATAATATAAAAAACTAATATAGATATGTGTATATTGTAGTTGTTTGGAGGACGTAATGAAAAAGAAAATTATCGTGGTAATACTTGCCGCAGTATTTTGTTGCTCGCTTGCCGCGGGGTTGACCGCCTGCAAAAAGATATCGCACGAACATACCTACGAAACCGAAGTGGTTGCCCCAAACTGTACGGAGCAGGGCTATACTTTACATACCTGCACGGGTTGCGGTGACAGCTATAAGGATACGTACGTATCTGCACTCGGTCACAGCTATGGTGAACCCTCCTGGGCTTGGTCCGAAGATTATACAAACGCAACGGCAACGTTCACCTGTACAAACGACAGTGAACACGTTAATACCTTAACGGCAACTGTCACAGACAAGGTGACCACTCCTGTAACCTGTACAACGGACGGCGAAAAGGATTATACGGCAACCGTAACCTTCAACAACCAAACGTATACCGACGTAAAGACAGTAACGGTTGAAAAGACGGGTCACAGTATTTCAGGCAATTCATGCGTGTATTGCGGACAGCCTGCAAGCGAGGGCTTGGCTATGGTTTTAATAAGTGAAGGTGAATATACCGTAAGCGGCATAGGCACTTGCACGGATACCGAAATACTAATTCCTACAACCTACAATGGCTTGCCCGTTGTGTCAGTTGAAGCAAGTGCATTTCTCAATAACACCGCTATCACAAGCGTAGTTTTGCCCGATAGTATAACTTCAATCGGCGAAAAAGCGTTTAATGGTTGCGAATCGCTTACAAGCGTACTGTTTGGTAAAAACAGCCAATTGTCTTCAATCGGACCCGGGGCGTTCAACTATTGTTATTCTCTTGAAAGCATAACAATCCCCGAAAGCGTAACAAATATCGGCTCTGATGCGTTCATCTATTGCTACGGTTTGAGGAGCGTAACGTTTGGGGAAAATAGTCAATTAACAAGTATCGGAGATGGTGCGTTCAATTGGTGCGAAAGTTTGGAAAGTATAACCATTCCCGACAGTGTAACAAGTATCGGAGAAGGGGCGTTCTGTTGTTGCGCCAAATTGACGAGTATAACCATTCCCGACGGGGTTAAAAGTATCGGAAATCATGCATTCGCAGGTTGTTCCGCTTTGGAAAGCATAACCATTCCCGACAGCGTTTTAAATATTGGAGATTCGGTTTTCGCAGAGTGTACCGCTTTGGAAAGCATAACCATTCCCGACAGCGTTTTAAGTATTGGATATTCGGCTTTTGAAGGGTGTACCGCTTTGAAAAACATAACCATTCCCGGTAGCGTTTTAAGTATTGGAGATAATGCGTTCAAAGAGTGTACCGCTTTGGAAAGCGCAACAATTTCAGAGGGTGTTAAAAGTATTGGAGATAATGCGTTCTATAATTGCACTAATTTAGTTAACGTATCGCTCCCCGATAGTTTAACAAGTATTAGTTTCAATACGTTCTATGGTTGCACCAACTTGCAAACATATGACGACGGTACGGCATATTATTTAGGCAACAGCGAAAATCACTATTTAGTATTAGTAAGCGTAATTTCAAAAGAAATCACTTCTTTTACAATAGACGATAAGACAAAGTTTATTTGGAGCAGTGCCTTCTCCGAATGTAGAGTTTTGGAAAGCATAGAAAATACACAAAACATTTTATGTATCGGATCCTATGCATTTGAGCATTGTAACAACTTAAAGACCTTTACAATTCCCTATGGCGTAACAACCATTGAAGATGGAACATTCTTCTGCTGCACTAATATGCAGACTATAACCATACCCGAAACCGTTACGTCTATCGGTCAGTCTGCATTTGAAGGGTGCAATAACTTAAAATCTATATCTATCCCGAATAGTGTTACAAGTATCGGTAATAAAGCATTCTATGAGTGCAAGAAGTTAGAGAATATAATAATTCCTGATGGTGTAACGTTTATCAGATTTGATACGTTCAATGGTTGTGAAAGTTTAGAATGGGTTTCACTTCCCGAAAGTGTTTATTATATTGACCAATTTGCATTCAAAAACTGTAGTAGTCTGAAAAGCATAATAATTCCAAGTGCTGTAACCGATATTGCTTTTGCTGCGTTTTTGCATTGTGACGCTTTGACAACCGTATATTACGGTGGTACAGAGGATAAGTGGAGTACAATCTCCATAGAAGGTAACAACGGTTGCCTTAACGGTGTGAGAAAATACTATTTCTCCCAAACCGAACCTGAAAAAGACGGCTACTTCTGGCACTTCGATACGGACGGCGTAACCCCCGTAAGTTGGGGCAATGAACCCAATTACAGTTATGGGCTTGAGTATTCACTCAATTCAGATGGTAAAGGTTATACCGTTGTCGGTATAGGTGATTGTATAGATAAAGATTTAATAATACCTTCAACCCATGAAGGCTTGCCCGTAAATGCAATAGGTGAAAATGCCTTCAATGGCAATACCGATATTACGTACGTACTCATAGATAGAGCCGTAACCTCAATCGGTCAGGGTGCATTCAACCTTTGCAGCTCGCTTATAAACGTCTATTATAACGGCACTAAAGAGGAGTGGGAAACGCTTTGCTCTTCAATAGGGGTTAGCAACGATTATCTCATTGACGCAAAAGTTTACTATTTCTCCCAAACTCAACCTGAGGAGGGTTTCTTCTGGCACTTAGATACGGATGGCAAAACCCCCGTAAGCTGGGGCGTGGAAAGTGATTATAGCGTAGGGCTTAAATATTCACTCAATACAGATGAAAAAGGTTATACCGTTGTCGGTATCGGGTATTGTGAAGATACGGACCTTGTTATCCCTGCTACGTATAGGGAGTTGCCCGTAACGGCAATAGGTTCCAAAGCGTTTGAATACGTCAGGTCTTTTAAGAGTGTATCAATACCTGCAAGCGTAACAACTATCGGTGAGAAAGCATTCGCACATTGCGGTGTTACAAGCGTAACGTTTGCCACAAACAGTCAATTGACTACTGTTGATAGGTATGCGTTCTTTAGTAGTTCTTCTTTACAAAGCATTGCTCTCCCCGACGGTGTAACGACTATAGGTGAGGCTGCGTTCAACGGTTGCAATAATATTACAAGTATATCTATTCCCGATAGCATAACTACAATCGAAAATAGGGCATTAGACTTTAATTCGAGTGCTTTTACAGTGTACAATAACGCCAAGTATCTTGGTAATAGTACCAACCCCTACTTAGTACTTGTCAAGGCAAGCGATACGTCGTTAACGACTTGCGATATACACACGGGTGCAAAAATTATCTTAATTTTTGCGTTTGATAATTGTACTTCACTTAAAAGTGTTACAATTCCCAATAGTGTAACTACTATATGTAATGCTGCGTTCTATAATTGCAGTTCGCTTGAAAGCATGGTTATAGGTAGCGGTGTAACCACAATCGGTGACGGCATAATCTATTATTACTCTCCGTTTACAACCGTATATTATTGCGGTATGGCAGACGATTGGAATAAAATTGCAATAGGTAATTATAACAGTAAATTAACAGATGCAACGAGATACTACTACTCCGAAAGCGCGCCTACCGAAGATGGCAGCTTCTGGCACTATTTAGAAGGCGCTCCTACTGTGTGGACGTATACAACCGTAACCTTTGATTTAAATGCCGAAGCGGACAGCGACACGTTGGAAAGTGCAAAATATTACTATAGCGCAAGCTGTACCTTGCCTACTCTTGAACGACCGGGCTATATCTTCAAGGGTTGGACTTTGGATAACTCGGTTGAAACTCCTGTAATATTCACCGACGCCGTATGGCAGATTACAGATGATACCGTAGCGTTTACTGCCGTTTGGGAAGTTGATTTGCAAATGTCAGTCTTTTCCTTTACAACAAAAGCGGTAGTTGTAGGCGGCGGTACTCAAAATAGCTGTACGATCACGGGATATAAGGGCAGCGGAGTAGACATTGTAATTCCGAACGGCGTAACCACAATCGGAAATGGTATATTCCAATTCAACACTTCGATTACAAGCGTAGTAATACCCGATAGCGTAACCACAATCGGCGATAATGCGTTTGATCAGTGCGAATCGCTTAAAACCGTAACGTTTGGCACAAATAGTCAATTGACTACAATCGGCGGTTCAGCGTTCAGTTTCTGCCCTAATATTGAAAGCATATCCATTTCCGACAGCGTAACCTCAATCGGCAAGAATGCGTTCTACTACTGCAATTCGCTATCAACCGTGTATTACGGCGGTACGGCGGAAGAGTGGGCTGATATCAGTATAGATAGTACAGGCAATGATAAATTAACAAGTGCAACCGTATACTACTACTCCGAAACCGAGCCTGCATTAAACGAAGATGAAACGGCATACGACGGCAACTACTGGCACTTCGTAGAAGGCGAAATCGTCATATGGGTAAAAGAGACAGTTTAATTATTTTAACCCACAAAAAGGCGGGGAGCTGAACGCTCCCCCGCTTTGAATTTAAACAATGAAGCAGGCATACAGATGTGGCACGAAAGCGACGAGGACGCACCTCCTACGATAAGCGGCGGTACGTTTGAGATCTCAATGGGAATTGCAGGTGGAGCATTCTGTTATTATCGCTATGGTGATGATGTATGCGTTGCATTAACCCCCGATCTTACAAATTACGTAGGCGCATATAAGATGACCGCAGGCGCAAATGCGGACGGCACAAGTGCTGTTGATTATAGCGCAAGCGATATTGCTACGTATAAGTTCGCAAAGCTCGAGTCTGTCCACGTTCACGACTACGGTACGGCTTGGGAATCCGATGAAAACAACCATTGGAACGAGTGCGAATGCGGAGATAAAGCGAACACTACACCTCACGCAGACGAAGACAATGACGGCAAGTGCGATGTTTGCGATTATGCAATGTGCAATGCTGAAAATCCGGGCGGAGAGATCGAACCCGATAAGACCGGACTTTCCGGTGGTGCTATCGCAGGTATTGCCGTCGGCTCTGTCGCAGTAGTCGGGTTGGGAGGATTTTCTCTCTTCTGGTTCGTTATCAAGAAAAAGAAATTTGCCGACCTGATTGCATTGTTTAAGAAGAAATAACCGGTGCTAAACAATTACCCCTTGCCTTTCGGGGCAAGGGGAAAGCAAACTGAGATAACAACAAGAAAAAATCAATAAATGTCTTAATAACGTTTTAACGACGCATGTAATGGTTGACGGTACGTTAGCGGAATAATCAAAGACAGCAATGAGCCGCTCGGTTTCCGAGCGGCTCAAATTGTAAAATAGGGGGATGAGATGACAAAAGATAAAAATAAAATCAAATTGCTTGTTCTATGGGATATTCTGTGTAAAAACACGGACGAAAATCACGCAATGAACTCTGACGAGATACGCGAAGAGCTTGCAAAACGCGGAATCAGCGTAATGCGTAAAGTGGTTGCAACGGACATAGACGCATTAAATAAATACGGCTATGAGGTTTTATCCTATAAGAAAAAGTATTACTATTATTACGATGTAAGCCGTCCGTTTACTTCCGATTTTTACTGTGCTACAACGTGGAGACGAAAGGCGAATAAATCGGAGGGATTCCATCTCTACCCAAAAAGTATTCTCCATCTGGGCAACGGGAAGAAGATTCAATATATGAAAAAATCCGGGCAATCGCTTGCCAGGATTTCCGTTTCTTTTCGTTTTCATCGGCTTACCTTTACGCCGAAATAGTCATTATAAAGAATAATACGAACTCCGTCTTAATCTCGGTGTTCGTATTATTCCCTTGTGGCGGCACGGGTGCAAGTCAGATTGAACTATTGTCATACAAAACTCTTGCCGTTTGTGTTAGAATGTTTTAATTTATGATAAGCAAATTGTCAGATGCTGCGCAATAAAACGATTATCAGTATTCGATACTGTTTTCGTCGAGAAGGAAGTCGTAAATGCTCATAGTCACTATGCCGTTTTCGTCGCGTTTACGTTTTATATCGTCTTTTACGATGATTATTTTTTTGAAAAAGTCTTTTATATTCAAAAGGGAGTTCTTTTCCTGTTCCTGCTTTTCTTCCGTGTCCATTGCAAAAGCCGATTGAATATAAAACTTATTATTACCGCGATTTGCGATAAAATCCACTTCGGCGTAGTTACGAACGACCTTTCCTTCCGCATTTCGTTTTGCGGTTTCCACAATGCCAACGTCTACGGCAAATCCGCGCTTTATCAGTTCGAGATAAATCACGTTTTCCATAATGTGATTTTCTTCTTGTTGACGAAAGTTGAGCGCGGCATTTCTTATTCCCAAATCGGTAAAATAGTATTTCGACGGGGTGGATAGATACTTTTTGCCTTTTACGTCGTAACGCTTTGATTTATCTACAAGAAAAGCGTCTTCGAGATACGCAAGATAATTAGAAACAGTTTTATCCGCGATAGGCAAGTTGGCAACACTTCTGAACGTGTTTGAGAGTTTTAGCGGATTGGTGAACGAGCCTATGCTTGACGCAAGAATTTCCACTACGGCGTTGATCTGTTCTTCGTTTTGGACTCGGTTACGGTCGATAATATCATTGAGATATACATTTTTGAGTTGTCCTTTCAGATAATTCATTTTCGCTTCTTCGCTTTGTTGCAAAAGGACAAGAGGCAATCCGCCGTAAGTATAATAATTTTTCCATCCTTGTGCAACCGTTCCGTCATATACGGACATATACTCCGAAAAAGACAGCGGCAAAATACGCACTTCATCTCCGCGTCCTCTGAATTCCGTTACGATGTCGGTAGATAAAAATTTTGAATTGCTGCCCGTAACGTAAATATCAACGTTAGGCAATTTCAAAAGTCCGTTCAAAACGCCCACGAAATTATCTGCCAGTTGAATTTCGTCAAGCAGAATATAATATAATCCATCGTCGGAAATTAAGTTTTTGATATATCGACTCAATGCTTTGGGCAAAAGCAAATCGCTGTTTTCGTCATCGTCAAGCGAAAGTTTGATAATATGGTCGTCCTTTATTCCCTTTTCTTTCAGATAATTGTAAAAAAGCGTGTTGAGAAGATACGACTTTCCACACCTGCGAATACCGGTGATAATTTTTACCAAGCCGTTTTGCTCTCTGTCTTTCAGCCTTTTCAAGTAAACGTCTCTTTTTATGCTTTCCATATTGCCTCCGTTACAAAAAAATGTAACAATTCACATTTTTATTTCCTACTCCTATTATATACATACCAAAAGCAAAAGTCAATAGCATATTACGAAAAAGTGCAACAAGTTGCAAAAATTTTAGTTGCCTTTTGTTTTATGCATAGTAAAAAATGCAATTTGAATAAATTTCACAAAATACCCTGTTAAAACTCTTGACAAGGCAAGCAAAGCGTGTTATGATATTTACATAAATTGCAAAGGAACGTGTGCCGAATGGAATTACAGCATATAGCAAATATAATACAAGGGAATATTCCTACCCGAATCGAGACGACCATAGGACTGTCTGTTGAAACTATTACTATGCAAGAACTCAACTACATTGCTAATGTTTCGGACGATTTGCCTGTTGAAAAAAATATTACTATTCAAGGCGATAAACTTGAAAGTTACTCTTTGACAAAGGAAAAAGATGTCGTTGTCGGACTTAGTTCCGGCAAAGCAATCGTCATTGAGAGCAATAGAGCAAATAAACTGATCCTTTCAAATTTGGCAATCATACGAATTAAGGATACGGAAAAGGTTGATCCCTATTATCTATGTTGGTTTATCAACAGCAATAAAGCGGCAATCAAGAAAATGCAACAAGGCACTTCTGCCGTTTCGATTATTCCGTTAAGTATGTTGAAAAGTTTTGAAGTCGAATTGTTACCGATTGAAACGCAGCGAACCATCGGTAAAATAAATGAGTTGAAGCGGCAACGCGATCGACTAACCCATTCTATAGAAACTAAAAAAACGGATATATTAACACAACAACTTATGACAATTTATGAAAAGGAGAGGAAAAATGGCAATAAGTGAGTATGAAGTTGAAAATCTCTTTATTGAAAGATTAGGGACTATCGGTTACAAATATGTCGAATTAAAGAATTACACCGAAGTTATGCTGAACTTCAAGACACAACTTGAAGAGTTCAATAAAGAAGAAATCATCAAGGGCAAAGGCGTTGCGGAACTGTCGATTGCTGAATTTGACAGACTTCGCACACAAATTGAAAACAAAACCGTTTACGAGTCGGCAAAAATTTTGCGCGATAAGCAGGTTTTGGAATTAGACAACGGCAAGCGTATCTATATTGAGTTTTTGTCGAAAGACATAGACCGCAATATTTATCAGGTTACGCACCAAGTAACGATGGATAAAGACCATATGAATGAAGTCGTATATAAAAATCGTTGCGACGTTACAGTTCTTATTAACGGTTTACCGCTTGTTCAGATTGAATTGAAACGCCCCGGCGTTGAAATCAACGAAGCAATCAATCAGATAAACCGCTATCGCAGATATTCGTTCCGAGGGCTGTTCCATTTCATTCAATGTTTCGTTGTTTCAAACTCTATTCAGACAAAATACTTTGCAAATGAAAACGAAACAAACGCGGACGGTACATACAAAGCCATACTGAAAAGTCTTGCCTTCTTCTGGACGGACGCGAATAACGAGCGTATCAACCAACTCAACGAGTTCACGGACGATTTCTTCACGAAATTCAATATAACTGCTCTATTGACGGACTATACCGTATTACAAGATACAATGAAAAACATTATCGTAATGCGTCCGTATCAGATTTACGCAACAAAAGCGGTTTTACGTCGTGTGTTGGAAGAAAACCGTAACGGCTACGTTTGGCATACAACCGGTTCGGGCAAAACACTCACTTCTTTCAAATGCGCATCCCTTCTCCGTGATAACGGTAGAATTGATAAAGTTTTCTTTTTGGTAGACCGCAAAGACTTGGACGACCAAACCGTTGACGAATACAACTCGTTTGAAGAAGATTGCGTCGATAACACCGATTCAACCGCGGAACTCATTAAGCGTTTGAAAAACAGCGGAGAAAAAATGCTTGTTACGACCATTCAGAAACTCGCCTGCGCACTTCGTAACGAGAAATATAAGTCTATTATGGAAACGTACAAGACGAAAAAATGTGTGTTTGTTATCGACGAATGTCATAGAAGTCAGTTCGGCAAAATGCACGGTGATATTCGCAGAAATTTCCAGAACGCAAACTTTATCGGATTTACGGGAACACCTATTTTTGAAGAAAACAAAGGTGCAACAGGTCAGACAACGGCGGATATTTTCAATGCCGGCAATATGGATGCTTGTTTGCATAAGTATCTTATCAAAGAAGCCATCGCAGACGGCAACGTTTTGAAATTCTCTGTCGAATATCAAAACACATTCAACGTTGTTACGACAAACGCAGCCGATATGACTGTAAGACGTATCGTTCACGAGCAAAGCAATAACCCGAATTTCAATCTCGAAGAATACTGCAAGCGTAACAATATTGATATTTCAAATATTTATAGCGACCAGCAACGTATCGAACTCGTTACAAATAACATTTTGGAACATTACGAAAAGCATACGAAAATCGGCACGGATACCTATACGTCGCTCTTTGCAATTCAATCAGTGCCACTTCTTCAAAAGTATTACACTGCTTTCAAGAAGTTGAACAAAAAAGGCTTGAAGATTGCGGCAATATTTACTTATGCGGCAAACGAAGATATGGACGAAGGCGCAGATACACCGCAATCGAGAGAATTTTTGGAGCAATGTATCAAAGACTATAACGAAATGTTCTCTGACGGTAAAGAGAAACTGTCTTTCGGTCTTGATACGTTCGACGCTTACCGCAAGGATATTGCAAAGCGTTTGAAACAAAAAGAAGTTCCGCAGATTGATATTTTGCTTGTTGTAAATATGTTCTTAACGGGATTTGACTCGAAGCCGCTTAACACGTTGTATTTGGATAAGCCTTTGTTCTGGCATTCTCTTGTTCAAGCATACAGCCGCACGAACCGCATTTACAAAGAAACAAAGCAATACGGGCAAATAATCACGTTCCGTAATATCAAAGACGAACAGGACAAAGCCCTTAAACTGTTTTCGGGTGATGGTAATCCGAACGCATATTTGCTTGAAAATTACGATTATTACGTTGCCGAATATGCCGACAGAGTTTCTGTTTTGCGTAACATTGCACCGTCTTACGACATTGCAGGCAGATTGCAATCAGAAGACGACCAAAGAAAGTTTATCGTTGCTTTCCGTTTGGTTGCGCAAACGCTTTCAACGTTAAAAACGTTCTCAAAATTCGAGTGGAACGACCTTGCAACCGTTCTGGACGAAGACGAGTTCTTGGGATATAAATCGTGGTATCTCTACTACTACGATTTAGCAAAGAAAGACAGAGAGAAAAACGTCAAAACAACGCTTGTCGATATCGACTTTAATATCGAACTTATCCGCACGGATAAAATCAACGTCGTTTATATTCTCAACCTGTTAAAAGACGTAATCAAGAAAGACGAAAACGAGAAAAAACGCTCTATTGACTTGATTTTACGAGAAATCGAACGTTCCGACAACGAGAGGTTGAGAGCAAAACAGGAAATGTTAAAGCGTTTCGTTACGGAAAAGTTTTTCAGTCTTTCGCCGGACGAAGATATCGTAAAAGCGTATGAAGAATTTGAAGTTCAACAGCAAAATATGGATATCGAAATGTTTGCGGAAGAAACAGGCATTGACATTGAAATAATCAAAGACTTTATATGGGAATATCAGTTCAAGCACGTTATCAGCCTTGAAGATATCCGCAAAAGATTAAGTCAAAAGGGATACGGAATACTTAAAACAATCAAAATGTCGTCCGAAATAGAAGAATTTGTTAAAGAACAATACGAAAAATTCAGAGCCGAAGGAGTATAAAATTATGGCAACAGATATCCAACTTCATAAACAACAAGCACAGGAACTTTCTAATAAACTTTGGGCTATCGCAAACGATTTGCGTGGCACTATGGACGCGAGCAAATTTAAGGACTATATTCTCGGCATCATCTTCTACCGTTTCCTTTCCGAAAAGACGGAAAAGTATATGGAAGAAATACTTAAAAACGACGGTATGACTTATGCCGACGCTCTCGCGTCCAACAATGAAGAATTGCTTGCCGCTCTCGACAAGTATTCTCTTGACAGTCTTGGTTATATCATTCGCCCCGAATATAGTTTCGGCTATATCGTCAATATGATTGCGGGTAAATACGACGGCAAAGTATTTTCGGTTGACTATCTCGAAAAAGCCATCGCGTCTATTCAGCAATCTACTCTCGGTCAGAAATCGGAAGCCGCATTTGACGGTATTTTCGACGCAATGGATTTGAAAGACAAAGACTTGGGCAAAGAAGTTTCCGACCGCACAAAGCAAATTGCAAAGGTTATAAACCGTGTAAACGATATTGAGTTTTCCTACGATGACGCTCAATTTGACGTTCTCGGAACGGCTTATATGATTTTGATAGGTTTATTCGCGTCAGACAGTGGCAAGAAAGGCGGCGAGTTCTTTACGCCGAGTGCCGTTTCGGAACTTTGCAGTAAACTTGCGACAGTCGGCTTGAAATCCGTTAAAAACGTTTGCGATCCCACTTGCGGCTCGGCTTCTATGCTTTTGGAAGTTCGCAAAGCAGTTATCGCAAACGGTGGTACGGCTGAACACGCCGTAGGTCATTACTACGGACAAGAACTCAACGGAACGACTTACAACCTTGCTCGTATGAATATGTTAATGCACGACGTTCCGTATCAATACTTCAATCTTTTCAACGACAACACGCTTGAAAAGGATAATTTCGGCACGACTAAATTTACTGTTCAAGTTGCAAATCCGCCTTATTCGGCAAAGTGGTCGGCAGCGTCTTCCTTCCTTGACGATCCGCGTTTCAGTGGCGCAGGAAAACTTGCTCCGTCAAGCAAAGCGGACTTCGCATTTGTTGAACATATGGTTTATCATATGGACGATGACGGACGTGTTGCGGTTCTTCTTCCGCACGGTGTTTTGTTCCGTGGTGGCAGCGAAGATACTATCCGTAGATATTTGATAAAAGATTTGAACGTTCTCGATGCCGTAATCGGTTTACCCGCAAACCTTTTCCACGGCACGGGTATTCCCGTATGCTGCCTTGTTTTGCGTAAATACCGTAACGGCAACGCCGGCAACATTTGCTTTATCGACGCAAGTAAGTATTTTACGCCGGGCAAAAATATGAACCAACTTTCTTCTGACGATATCGACCGTATCGTAAATGCCTACGTTGAGCGTAAAGATATAGATAAATTCTGCCACGTTGCGACTATGGAAGAAATCGAAAGTAACGATTATAACCTTAACATACCCCGTTACGTTGATACGTTTGAAGAGGAAAAAGAAATTGATATCAAAGCCGTTATGGCGGAAATAAAAGACCTTGAAAGCCAACGTGCAAGTCTTGACGCGGAGATTAACAAATATCTGAAAGAACTCGGAATTTTGGAGGACTAAAAATGGATTGCTCTTATGTAAATGGAATAATTGAAAAGTATGATAAGAATGGACAACTTACTCAAAACGAGAGAACTGCTTATGCAAATTTGTCTCAAATTTTAAATAATTGGTTTAACTCTAATCATTATAATCAATTTGCATATTATCCTAGGTTAGATATTCAGCGCTCTGGCTCAAGAGCAAAGGGGACAGCGATCAAGGGAAAATCAGATATGGACATTTTCTTGTCAATATCTGATCCTTATAACACCAATACACTTAAAGAATACTATGATAGTGCATTTGAATATTTAAAGAAAGAAGGCATGACAGTTAGAAAACAAAATGTATCTATCGGTGTAAAATACTATAATTGTGATATCGATGTAGTTCCTGCAAAAAAAGTTAATTCTATGTCGTATCAAAGATATAATGACCACTATCTTTGGTCAAACAAACATCAAAACAGAATGCTTACCAATATTCAAAAACATATTGATTTGGTACAAAATTCTGGCACACGGAAAGAAATAATGTTGTTAAAAATTTGGAGGGAAAATCATGGCTTGGATTTTCCTTCAATCTACATTGAACAACTTTGCATTCAAGAATTAAGCAAAAACAATCAATATAATTTAGCGGATAACTTCTGTCATATGCTCAGTTATATATCGGTAAATGTTGAAAATAAGCGCATAGTTGACCCCAGTAACTGCAATAATATTATTTCGGATTCTCTAAATGCAAGTGAGAAACAACATATTGCAGATCAAGCAAACCGCTCACTTTCTGAAAAATATTGGGAAAATATTATTTGGTGATACTATGGGAAATACAGTTGAGATAAAAAACCTGTTTAAGGGTATGCAAGAGCAAATGATAGCGAAATTAAATGCACAGGACTTTATATCGCATCCGGGAACTAAAGGCGATGTAACGGAAAACAATTGGCTATCATGGATGAAAGAGTTTTTACCAAAAAGATATGCGGCAGACAAAGCGTTTGTCATTGATAGTGATGGACAAGTAAGTGATCAAATTGATATCGTTATTTATGATAAACAATATTCTCCTATCGTATTTCAGCAAAACGGAGCATTGTATGTTACAGCCGAAAGTGTTTATGCCGTTTTTGAAGTAAAACAAGATCTCACAAAAGACCATATAGAATATGCGGGCAATAAGATAGCAAGTGTGCGTGAACTAAGGCGAACATCTGCGCCTATTGTATATTCTACTGGGACAAAACCAGCAAAACCGCTACATAAAATTATCGGAGGACTTTTAACTACTCATACTCAATGGACGAAGCCTATAGAAGAATTACTTAAAAAACATTTAACGTCGTTAAACTTAAATGAACAGATTGATCTTGTATGTTGTCTAAAAGATTCGTCTTATTCGGTAGAATACCTTGAAGATAGAATAACATTACATAAAAATACTGATGATGAAGTCTTGATATATGTATTTTTGGAGTTATTGCTACTTCTTCAAAAAATCGGAACTGTACCTGCTATTGATTTATTACAATACGCTAAAGCGATAGATTCAATTTGAGGTTCTTATGAAAGAAGAAAAAATTACAATCACTAATGCACAAGAATTAAGACAAGAAAAATGTAATGTTCCAACTTTGAGATTCAAAGAGTATGTGAACCCGTGGGATCAAAAAGTGTTTAACGAAACGTTTGATATTTTGACAAACAATACGTTATCAAGAGCCGAGTTAAACTATGAAAATGGCGAATATAAGAATATTCATTACGGAGATGTCCTGATAAAATTTCCTGCACACATTGATACTTCGAGTCCCGATGTTCCGTATATAAATGACGAAAACGCATCTAAAAAGTTCGATAGCGCATTGTTGCACAATGGAGATATTGTTTTTGCAGACACGGCAGAAGATTACACCGTGGGAAAGGCGACGGAAATCGAAATTACTGCCGAGTGTAAAGTTGTATCCGGCTTACATACTATTCCTTGTCGTCCTAAAATGAGGTTTTCGCCAAGATATTTGGGGTATTTTGTAAATTCTCCGAAATATCATAATCAACTTATCCCATATATTCAGGGCGTAAAAGTAAGTTCTATATCAAAAACACTTATAAAGAATACGACGATATCCTATCCAAGCCTTGAAGAACAGACAAAAATAGCAAGTTTTTTGTCTTGCTTAGACGAAAAAATCGCCGTCCAAAACAAAATCATTGAGGATTTGAAGGTCTTAAAGAAAGAACTTTGCAACAGGCATTTCAAATCGGTTCACGACGACACCACGTTAGAATATATTTCGTTGAAAAACATTTTGACGGAACGAAAAGAATATTGTGGAAAAGACGGTACATATATTCACGGCACACTGTCGAAAGAAGGCGTTTCGCCTAAGACCGAACGATACGACAGAGATTTCCTTGTAAAAAGCGAAAATAAACAATATAAAGTAACGCACTATAATGACATTTGCTACAATCCGGCGAACTTAAAATTTGGCGTTATATGTAGAAATACATACGGTGATTTAATTTTCTCGCCTATATATGTAACATTTAAAATATCGAACGCAGTCTATCCTGCTTATATTGAATTGTTCCTAACTAATGCAAATTTCATCGGAAGGATTAGACGATATGAGCAAGGAACAGTGTATGAGAGGATGGCTGTTTCTGCCGAAGATTTTTTGTCTTATGAAACACGTATGCCAGAATATGCTGAGCAAGTTAAATTTGCCAATAAAATACAGCAAATTCAAGAAAAAATAGATTTAGAAACATCATTTTTAGGTTCGTTGCAACAGCAATGTAAATACCTGCTCAACGCTATGTTCATATAAACATAGCGTTGAGAAAATAGGCTTTTTGGCGTTGTAATGCTCTTAAATATTGTTCTTCCAAAACTATTCGAGTGGCAAATTCTTTTAGTGCTGTGGCTATTTTTCTTTGCTGTTCTACGTTTACATACGGAATTTGAATTTCGCACATATTTTCGTATGTAAGACACTGCCTAACACTGCCTTCTAATTTTTTATGCAACTCCTTAAAGAAAATTGCAGATTGGTAATAGAATTTAAGATAATCGGCAATAAGTTTATTGCTTGTTTTGAAGCACACATACATAGGACTAATTATACCGACTTTCTGTGTTTCTAATAAAGCAATTGAACCAACGTTAATTCTTGCTGGATTATAGGCAAAGCATCCTTCCGTGACGACTTTGTAATTGCGTTTATCTTCGCTTGCGACCGTTCTATCTTCAAATTGCTCTGACTGCTTGATAAATCCCATTTTATTACTAACGGATAAGACATTATCACAGGAATTTGCCTTGTTCCGGGTTGTAATCTCTGTAATATAATCACCCAGTCGCACATATTCGGAACTACTGAAAACTTTATTACAAAGTTCTTTCAATAGCGCATAAAAATCTCTAATTAAAGGAATTAGACACCGTATTTTCGGTTCAATTTGCGGCGAAAGACAAT
>ENA-OZAF01000481-OZAF01000481.1-human-gut-metagenome-genome-assembly--contig:-NODE-481-length-16145-cov-4.634493_pt1 | contig 16145 bp, 14 predicted proteins | sample MGYA00244207_ERZ653498 | MGnify/ENA primary metagenome ERZ653498 (study PRJEB26926, sample SAMN06165156) | human gut metagenome | biome: ENVO:00009003; feature: ENVO:2100002; material: ENVO:00002003... | reverse complement strand
GAGTCTCGTGGGCTCGGAGATGTGTATAAGAGACAGGTGCTGGGGTACATGCTCAAGGGTTACAGGTTTTCCTTCTTTGCGGTGGTCGTGTGCATCCTCGGTTCGGCGCTGGCGACCCTCCGGGGGACCTTGTTTATGCAGAGCCTGATTGATGATTACATCATCCCCCTGACGCAGACGCAAACCCCTGACTACTCCGCTTTGGCGGGAGCGTTGTTCTCTGTGGCCGTTACCTACGCCATTGGTATTCTTTGCGCCTACGCCTACAACCGGATCATGGTCAATGTCAGCCAGGGTACCATGCGCAACCTCCGCATCGAGCTGTTTGAGCACATGGAGTCCCTGCCCATCCGGTATTTTGACACCCATGCCCACGGCGACATTATGTCCGTCTATACCAACGATGTGGATACCCTGCGACAGCTGATGAGCCAGGGCATTCCGCAGATCATCAATTCCTGTGTAACCATTCTGACTTCTTTTATCAGTATGCTTGTCCTGGATATCCCGCTGACGATCATCACGCTGGCCGTGATCGGCGTGATGGTCTTTACCACCTCGAAGATTGCCGCGAAATCCTCCTTCTACTTTGCCCGCCAGCAGAAAGACCTGGGCATTGTCAACGGATACATCGAGGAGATGATGGACGGGCAAAAGGTGGCCAAGGTGTTCTGCCACGAGGACAAGAGCCTCGAGCAATTCCGCAGGCTGAATGAAGCCTTGCGGGAGAGTGCGGAGAAGGCCAACACCTTCTCCAACATCAGCATGCCTGTCAATGTGAACCTGGGCAACATCAGCTATGTGCTGTGCGCGGTGGTGGGCGCCGTCTTTGCCCTGAACGGCTACTGGGGATTGACCCTGGGCACGCTGGTCTCCTTCCTGACGCTGAACAAGAACTCCACCCAACCTGTCAGCCAGATCAGCCAGCAGCTCAACAGCATTGTCATGGCGATGGCCGGCGCTCAGCGCATTTTTGCCCTGATGGACGAGACGCCGGAAACCGATGACGGCTATGTCACGTTGGTCAATGTGAAGGAACATGAGGACGGCTCGCTGACGGAAACCACGGAGCGCACCAATGTCTGGGCCTGGAAACATCCCCACAAGGCGGACGGGACCGTCACCTACCAGAAGCTGGAGGGCGACATTGTATTCGACGATGTGGATTTCGGTTACGAGGAGAACAAAATCGTTCTGCACAACATCAGGATGTACGCCACGCCGGGACAGAAAATCGCCTTTGTCGGCTCCACCGGCGCGGGCAAAACCACCATCACCAACCTGATCAACCGCTTTTACGACATTGCCGACGGCAAAATCCGCTATGACGGCATCAATATCAACAAAATCAAAAAAGGCGACCTTCGCCGCAGCTTGGGCATCGTCCTTCAGGATACGCATCTGTTCACCGGTACGGTGATGGACAATATCCGCTATGGGCGGCTGGACGCAACGGATGAGGAATGCATCGCAGCCGCGAAGCTGGCCAATGCGGATGGCTTCATCCGCCGTCTGCCGGATGGTTACCAAACCGTGCTGACGGGCGATGGCGCCAACCTCTCCCAAGGCCAACGGCAGCTGTTGGCCATTGCCCGCGCCGCTGTGGCCGATCCGCCGGTGTTGATTCTGGATGAAGCGACCTCTTCCATCGATACCCGGACGGAGGAACTGGTCCAGAAGGGCATGGACGGTCTGATGGATGGCCGGACCACCTTTGTGATTGCCCACCGGCTGTCCACCGTGAAAAATGCGGACTGCATCATGGTTCTGGAACAGGGCCGCATCATTGAACGCGGTTCTCACGATCAGCTGATTGCAGCAAAGGGCCGGTATTATCAGCTTTACACAGGGAACGCAATCAGCGCATAAAGATACCCATTTGCACGCAGGAAAATGAGGAAACGAATCGCGCGGTCGGACAGGGTATGCCCGGCCGCGCGATGTTTCTTTCTCATCACAAAGGTGAAAGAGACGGGCGGCTGTCTCGGGAAACCATCCAGTCATGAAAGAAAAGAAAAAGCCTGCTCGTCGAGCCCCGGCGAACCGTTTCGCCTTAAGCTGATGACGGAGGGAAAGGCTTGTGTAATGCAGCCATGTTTGCTCGATTTGAAAGCAATACAGGCGGGTTTGCGGCGCAAGCAATAAAAAAAGAATGAACAAAAAGACACCGACATGACATCCGTGTCGGCGTCCTTTGCTGGTGGAGCTAAGGGGATTCGAACCCCTGGCCTCTACAATGCGAATGTAGCGCGCTACCAACTGTGCTATAGCCCCATATTGCGTTGACCGGACTCACTCCGTTCAGCCAACGTATGGTATTATACCAAAGCGAATATAAAAAATCAATACCCTTAATCAATTTTTATCTGTTCAGCCAGCAAAAATGATTGTTTTCAAAAGAGTCATGGAAATGGCCACGAAAGCGTCCTTTCAGGCAGGAATCGGGCTGGGACGGCTGGAATATAAAAGCACGCCCCTAACAGAGAGAAACATCAGTGGAGGGATAAGAAGATGAAAGTGGTCATCGTGGGCGGCGTCGCCGGCGGTGCAAGCGCTGCGGCGCGCATCCGGAGGCTGGATGAAGCAGCCCAGATCATTGTGTTTGAGCGGTCCGGATACGTATCCTATGCCAATTGCGGATTGCCGTATTATATCGGCGGCGTGATTGAGGATCGAAGCCTGCTTACATTGCAAACGCCGGAGAGCTTCAATCATCGCTTCGGCATTGATGTGCGCGTTCATCATGAGGTCACTGCGATTCATCGGGATCGCAAGGCTGTGACGGTTCGGAATCTGGAAACCGGGGCGGAATTTGAGGAGGCATACGACAAGCTGGTGCTCTCTCCGGGAGCGCGTCCCATCCGGCCGCCCATGCCCGGCTTGGACGCCAAGCGCCTGTTCACGCTGCGCACGGTAGAGGATACGCTGCAAATCCATGACTTTGTGGAAAAGGAAAAGCCGCGCCGCGCCGTGCTGGCGGGCGGTGGCTTCATCGGCCTTGAGCTGGCGGAAAACCTTTGTGAAATGGGCGTTGAGGTTACGATCGTGCAGCTGCTGGACCAGCTGCTCACGCCGCTTGATAAGGATATGGCTTCCTTTGTCCACGCGCGCTTCCGCGCCAAGGGCGTTCATCTGATGCTGAAAACGGCCGTAAGCGGCTTTGAGGAACGCGAAGGCTGCATTTTGACGCACGTGGATGGGGGAGAGCCGCTTTGCTCGGAAATGGCCATTTTGGCCATCGGCGTGTCGCCGGATTCCGGGCTGGCACGCGAAGCCGGCCTGGAGCTGGGGGCTCGCGGAGCCATCGCCGTGGACGAGCACATGCGCACCTCAGACCCTGATATCTATGCCGTGGGCGATGCCGTACAGGTGAAAAACGCCGTGACCGGTTCGCTTGGGTTGGTATCACTGGCCGGACCGGCCAACAAACAGGGGCGTATTGCCGCCGACCATCTCTGCGGGCTGAACAGCGCGTATCGCGGAGCCTATGCCTCGTCCGTCATCAAAGTGTTTGACATGACGGCCGCTGCAACCGGTATCAATGAGCATACGGCAAAGGAGGCAGGCCTTTCCTACGAAAAGATCATCCTGTCCCCTGCAAATCATGCGTCCTATTATCCGGGCGGGCGCGCGATGACCATCAAACTGCTCTACGAAAAGGAAACGCTGCGCATACTGGGTGCGCAGATCGTGGGCTTTGACGGGGTGGATAAGCGCATCGACGTCATTGCAACCGCCATGCAGGCAGGGATGAAAGCGCCTGATCTGGCGGAGCTGGATCTCGCCTACGCGCCGCCTTATTCCTCCGCAAAGGACCCGGTGAACATGGCTGGCTTTATCGCCGAAAATATTGAGACGGGGAAGGTAAAGCAGTTCCATTACGAGGATTTGTCTGACCTGCGCGAACGTTCGGACATCGTTCTGCTGGACACAAGAACGGCGGGGGAGTATACCGCAGGCCATGCCGAGGGCTTTATCAATATCCCGCTGGATGGTCTTAGAGACCATCTGAACGAGCTGGACGCGCATAAGCCCGTCTATGTCATGTGCCAGAGCGGTCTGCGCAGCTACCTGGCTTGCCGCATCCTTTGCCAGCATGGATATGAATGCTATAACTTCTCCGGCGGCTACCGCCTGTACCGGGCGATCTTGGAGAACGCCTTCAACGAGAAGGCCAACACCCCTTGCGGCTTTTCTATTGGGGATGCCGGGGAGAAATGATGCCTTGAAAATGGGGGAAAGCGACAGCCCCGAAAAAGATCAAAAAGCAGCCGCGGCAAATGCTTCCGCGGCTGCTTTCCATTGCGAGGCCGTCAGGTGTTCCGCGTGCGGATTCCCTGAATGTTGGCATATTCGGACAGCTTGTTCACGATGTCCTTGTAGGTGGTTTTTCCCTGCATGTCCAGGGTGTAAATATTGGTGTACAGATTGTACTTGCCTTTGTTTTCCACATGAAAGTCGATATCCAGCACGCGCACGCCGATGGTCTGGAAATAGTCGTTGATAAAGGCGATGGTTTCCACGCGATGGATGAATTTGATTTCCACATGCTTGACGGAGTTGACGCGCACAAGCCGCTGCAGCAGGGCAAGCGTGATAATCACGATCGCGCATCCGGCGATGGAGATGGTGTAATATCCCATTCCGACGGCCAGGCCGAGGCACGCTACGTTCCACAGGGACGCGGCGGTGGTCAGACCGGCAATTTTCTTCTGGCTGATGAAAATCGTGCCCGCCCCCAAAAAGCCGATGCCGCTGATAACCTGGGCGCTGATGCGTCCATAGCTGATGGCGATGCCGGTGCTTTCATTGTTCATATTGAGCGTAATGGTATCCGCGATCATGAGGCTTTCCATGATGGCGATGATGGAAGCGCCCACGCATACCAGCACATGCGTGCGCATACCGGCAGGCCGGTTTTTGCGCTCGCGTTCAATACCAATCACACAGCCGATGATAACGGCCAGCAGCAAACGTAATCCCTGCTCCCACCAGGACACGCCGAGCACCCCCCCAATGATTTTATGTTATAGAAAAAACCTAGAAGATACGATAGAGAGAAACCACTTTGCCCAGGATGGTCACCTCGGGCACGATAATGGGCTCCATGGTGGGATTTTCAGGCTGAAGTCTGAAAACGCCATTTTCCTTGTAAAAGCGTTTGACCGTCGCCTCGTCCTCAATCATGGCGATTACGACGTCCCCATTATATGCAGTGTTCTGCCTGCGAACGACCACATAATCCCCGTCCATAATACCGGCGCCAATCATGCTTTCACCACGGACGGAAAGAATGTAATGCTCGCCCGGTCCCAGCATCGTCTGGGGCAGAGAAACATAATCCTCAATATTTTCGGTCGCCAAAATGGGCATGCCCGCCGTCACGCGGCCCACAATGGGTACGTTGACCATCTCCGTACGGTACATCTGATGGTCCGCGGGTACAGAAATAGCCCGCGGCTTCATGGAATCACGGTACAGCAGTCCCTTTTTTTCCAGTCGAATCAAATGGCCATGAACGGTAGACGTGCTTTTGAGGCCGGTGGCATCGCAAATTTCACGCACCGAGGGAGGATAGCCCTTTTGCAGCGTCGCCTTTTCAATATACGCAAGGATTCTGGCCTGGGTATCTCCCCGCGGATTGCTCATGGCTTCACTTCCTTACGCTTCAATCAGCTATAGCATACCATAAAACGAAGCTGATTGGCAAGTGTTTTACGAACGAATGTTTCTATTTCTCCGGCGTTTCCGGCAGGGAGGGGAGATGCACGTTGCGGGCAGCATCCCGGCGGCGTTGATCGCTCATGGCGGCGTAATGTCTTCGTGTGGTGTTCACGTCGGAATGCCCCAGCGCGTCCGCCACCAGGTAGATGTCCTCGGTTTCATGATAGAGGCGCGTGGCATAGGTGCTGCGCAGCTTATGGGGACTCATGCGCTTTTTCAGCGGAACCGCTACGGAGCAATACTTTTTCACCATGATTTGGACCGCGCGTTGGGAGATGCGCCTGCGCTGCAAGGATAAAAACAGCGCGTTTTCGTCCGCTTTGGTTGCGGGCTGAATGTGCTTTCGCTCCTCCAAATAGGTTTTGAGCGCGTCGGCCACCTCGTTTGGATAATACAGGATCACCTGATTTCCGCCCTTGCGCGTAACCAGCACGGCATTTGCGGCGAGGTCCAGATCGCCGATATCGATGCCCACGCATTCGCTGACGCGCACGCCGGTGCCCAAAAAAAGCATCAGAATGGCATAATCCCGCTTGCGCGTATGCGCATGAAAGCGCTGCTGGGCAGGGGTCAGTTCCGCGCCGTCATCCGCGACGGCCAGGAGACGCTCGATTTCAGGGCCAATCAAATGCAAAATCGGTTTTTCATGCAGCTTTGGCAGGGACACCAGCGCCGCGACATTTCCGGGAACACGCTCCATTTTAAACAGATAGTCGAAATAGGAGCGAAGCGAGGACAGCTTGCGCATGACGCCGCATTCGTGGTTTCGGAGCACCTTTTGCTGCTCAACGGTTTCGCCGATGCTCGCGTCCTTGTAATACAGGGTTAGATAATCCGCATAGCCGTTCAGGTCGCGGGCGGTGAAACGGGCCAGATCGTCGTCAGTCCACGCAGCGGGTGCTTTTGTCGAAAAATAGGGCAATTCCTTGGCTGCGTAGTCACAAAACGTCTGTAAATCGATCGTGTAGGCCATGCGGGTCAACGGGCTGGTGGTCATGGTGATGCTGTTGATGAAATCCGTGCAGGAGGGCGGCAAATCCCGCAGCATGCGGCGCACTTTTTCGGTGCGTTCTGTGTTGATGCGTTCCTGATAGGTAATTTCCGGCATGCTGCTAACCTCCTGGTCCAAACCTCGTAAATGTATGTGCAACTATTCGTAAAAGTGTTCTTTAGCGAAATGTTCAGCGACAGCATACACCCTTCCGCCCATCCTGTCAAGTCCCCTCTGAATCCCACGCCATCCCAAGTCCCGAACAGTTTCCGGAGCCAACCGCAGACGCAAGGCGTATACAACCTGTTCAAAAGCAGAAAACAAAAAAGGAAAAGCCGCTCCAAGCAGCCTTTCCTTATCAGCAAGTCAGGGCTTTTGCTCCTCCCCCACTTTGGCGGGCGTTTCGTCCTCCGGCTTTTCACCGTTCAGCCTGCGGTATTCCCGGATGGCCGAAGTTGCCAGCTCATCGCAGCGGTTGTTCCACGGATTGTCCGCATGGCCCTTTACCTTATGGAATGTGATCTCGTGTTTTTTGGTACGAATCACCTGCAACAGCAGTTTCCACAGATCGCTGTTCTCCACCGGCTGCTTCTTGCTGTTGATCCAGCCGTTCTTCTGCCAACGGTCGATCCAGTGGTCGTTGAAGGCATTCACCGTATAGGCGGAATCCGAATAGACCTCGACCACGCACGGCTCCTTCAAGGCGCCGAGACCGGCGATCACCGCAAAGATTTCCATGCGGTTGTTGGTGGTGTTGGACATATGGCCGGACATTTCCTTGACCTTGCCCTTGTAGCAAAGCACGCAGCCCCACCCCCCAGGGCCCGGATTTCCGGAGCAGGCGCCGTCCGTATAAAGCTGTACCGTTCGCTTGGGCCTTTCCTGGGTCATAGCTTTCCTCTCCGTTCTGACGGAGTTGTCATCTTGCGGTTTTTACGCGCACAGGCTTCCATCGCTTCCAGGACCGCAGCGCGAAAACCGTTCTTTTCCAAGGCCTGAACGGCCTCAATGGTTGTGCCGCCGGGCGAGCAGACGTTATCCTTCAAAGCCGCCGGATGCTCGCCTGTGCTCAGGACCATCTTGGCCGAGCCCAGCACCGCCTGCGCGGCTGCCTGAATGGCCATCTTTCTGGGCATACCCAGGCGCACAGCCCCGTCCGCCATCGCCTCGATGAACATGTATACGTAGGCAGGACTGCTGCCACTCACCGCCACCACGGCGTCAAAGAGGCGTTCGGGCAGCACCTGCACCACGCCCAGCGTGGCGAAAAGCTCCTTGGCCCAGCCCAGCGACGCCTTGCTGAAGCTGTTTTCCTCGCAGATGGCGGTAAACCCTGCACCGACCAGCGCAGGCGTATTGGGCATGACGCGCAGTACCTGGATGCCGTTTTCACGTCCGAGGATCTCGGTGAGCATGGCCGTGGACCACCCGGCTGCAATGGAGATAATCTTCTTGTTGTAGGAGTATTTCTGGATTTCCTCCAGCACGCCGCGCATGTACACGGGCTTGATTGCCAGGATAATAAACTCGCATTCCCTGGCAACCTGGACATTGCTTTCAGCCACGTTGACCGGATACGAGGCGGTCAGCGCTGCAAGCTGCTGCTCGCTGACATCGTATACCATGGTTTCATACGGCTTAAGAAAGCCGCCCTGAAACGCGCCGCGCATGATGGCGCATCCCATGTTTCCCGCGCCGATAAACCCAACCTTCATCGCACACCGTCGCTCCCTTCATTCGAAAAAGCGGCGGACGTTTTGTCCGCCGCGTATCGCACTTACGCCTTCGGAACGGCTGCCTCTACGGGCGTCGTTCCAACCTTTGCGTTTGCATCGCGGGGATGCTTGCGCACCTTCAGGGTGATGGCCTTCTTGGGGCACTTCTTGACGCACTCGCCGCAGCCGGTGCAGGCTTCGTTGACCTCATGCACCTGCTTGAGCGCGCCGGAAATGGCCTCAAACTGGCAGGTACGCTTGCAGATGGTGCATCCGATGCACAGATCACGGTCGATTTCAGCGATCTTGCGGTTGTCGAAATCTCCCCACAGCGCGCCGTTGGGGCAGGTTTCCGCGCACATCATGCAGCCAGTGCACTTCTCGCGGTCAATCACGGGCAGGTGGTTGACCATGGTGATCGCGTCAAACTTGCAGGCGTTTTTGCATAGCTCGCAACCCACGCAACCGATCTTGCAGTTGTCGCTGACCAGACTCCCCTCTTCGGCCGCACGGCACAGAAGCCGCACGGGCACGGTCTCAGGCTGGAGGCTCAGCACGTGCTTGGGGCACGCCTTGACGCACGCGCCACAGCTCTGGCACTTTTCGGGATCGACCTTGGCGATTCCGGAATGCTCATCGATATGGATGGCGTCAAACTTGCAGGCCCGCACACAGGTGCCCAGGCCCAGGCAGGCGTACTGACAGGCGCGGTTGCCGTCATTGACCAAAGTAGCCGCCACGCAGTCCTTGATGCCGTGATACTGGAATTTGGTTTTGCAACGGTCCAACGTTCCCTGGCACACCACGGTCGCCACGTTGCGCACCTGTTGCGGAGCTTCCTCCACGCCCATGATTTTGGCGATCTCCGCCGCAGCAGCAGCGCCGCCCACCGGGCAGGCGTTGACAGGCGCCTTGCCCGCGGCGATCGCATCCGCCAGCGCATCGCAGCCCGCATAGCCGCAGCCGCCGCAGTTGGCGCCGGGCAACGCGTTGCGCACCGCGTCGCGCTTGGGATCGGAAGGAATTTCAAACACCTTGTTGGCTACGGTCAGCAGCAGGCCCAGAACCAGTCCCAGACCGCCCAATACCCCTACGCCGATCAAAACAGCAGTCATTCGTGAGCCCCTCTCTTTCTTACTGAATCAGGCCCGAGAAGCCCTGGAACGCAAGGGACATCAGGCCGGCCGTAATCAGCGCGCCGGGGAAACCGTCCATCCACTTGGGCATGTTGCCGGTCGCCAGGCGCTCACGGATGCTGGCAAACATCACGATGGCAATGGTGAAGCCGATGGCGGCGCTGGTACCGTTGACAACGGACTCGATCAGGTTGTAGCCCTCGCGGGTGTTGAGCAGCGCCACGCCCAACACGGCGCAGTTGGTGGTAATCAGCGGCAGGTACACGCCCAGCGCCTGATACAGCGACAGGCTGATTTTTTTGAGCGCGATTTCCACGATCTGCACCAGCACCGCGATAACCAGAATGAACGCGATGGTCTGCATATATTCCAGATCGAGCGGAACCAGCAGATAAGCCTGGATGAGGTAGGTGATCAGAGAGGCCAGCGCCATGACGAAGGTGACGGCCATGCCCATGCCAAGGGCGGTTTCCGTCTTTTTGGAGACGCCCAGGAACGGGCAGATGCCCAAAAACTGCGACATGACAAAGTTGTTGACCAGCACGCTGCCGATCACGATCAAAAGCAGCTCATTCATGCGATCTCACCCCTCGCCTTCATTTGCTTATGCTTGCCGATATACTTGACGATGCCGTTGACGATCAGCAGCAGGATGCCCAGCGTCAGGAAGCCGCCCGACGGGGTGATGATAACCGACATGGGCTTGTAGGCATCGGGCATGATCTGCATGCCGAACCACTTGCCGCTGCCGATAATCTCACGCACGGAGGAAAGCAGCGTCAGCGAGCAGGTGAAGCCAAGGCCCATGCCCAGGCCGTCCACCGCCGAGGGAATCACCGGGTTTTTGAAAGCATAGGATTCCGCGCGGGCAAAGATGATGCAGTTGACCACGATCAGCGGAATGTAGATCCCCAGCGTGTCCGACATGGAGGGCAAGAACGCCTTGATGACCAGGTCGATGATCGTCACGAAGGTGGCGATAACGACGATGAATCCCGGAATACGCACGCGCTCGGGGATGATGTGGCGCAGCATGGAAATCACCATGTTGGAAAACACCAGTACGAACGTGGTCGCAAGGCCCATGCCCACGCCGGAGGACGCAGCCGTGGAGATGGCCAGCGTCGGGCACATGCCCAAGAGCAGGCGGAACGTGGGGTTTTCGTTCAAAAGGCCGTTGGTAAATACATGAAAGAGGGATTTGTTCTTCATGCCTTCGCACCTCCCTGCTTGGCCTCGTTCTTCTTCGCCTTCACGGGCTTCACCGCGCCAAAGGTGCGGGGCATGGTCCACTTGTCGATGAGCGGCGTCAGCACGTTCATGAGCAGGATGGCAAAGGAGCAGCCTTCGGGATAGCTGTTGTTGTAGGTGCGGATGACGAACAGCATCACCGCGCAGCCGATGCCCATGATAACCTTGCCCCACTTGCTCACCGGGCTGGTAACGTAGTCCGTCGCCATGAAGAAGGCGCCCAGCAGCAGGCCGCCGCTGAGAATCTGGTACAGGGCGTTTTCCGTTCCGCTTTCCACGGAATAGATCACGCCGGTCTGAATCCAGAACAGGATGAAAGAGGTTCCGATGAAGAACACGGGGATGCGCCAGTCAATGACCTTGCGCACGATCAGGTACACGCCGCCCAAAATCAGGGTCAGCTTGCAGGTCTCACCCAGCATGCCGGGCACGTCGCCGATGAAGAGCTGCCACAGCGAATAGCTGCTGGAGACCAGCGGCGTGGCCGAGGCCACCGCGTCCACGGGAACGGTGGTCAGCCCGAAGAGCTGGCCGCCCGCCGGCAGAGCGGTGGCGGCGATGAGGCCGGCCCAGGACAGCATCAAAATGGTGCGGGCGGCCAGAGCCGGGTTGATGAAGTTCTGCCCGATGCCGCCGAACATCTGCTTGACCAGCACGATTGCGATGACGGAACCGATGGCCGCCATCCACCAGGGGGCGTTGGCGGGAAGGTTGAAAGCCAGCAGCAGGCCCGTGACCACGGCGCTCAGATCGCTGATGGTGCTCTTCTGGTGCGCGATTCTTTCATACACCAGCTCGGAAAGCACCGCAAAGGCGACGGCCACGATCATCAGGGCCAGCGCAGGCGCACCGAAGAACCAGACGGCCGCCAGCGCGGTGGGAATCAGGGCGATCACGACATCTCCCATCAGCCTGCGCGTGGATACGCCGTCGCGCAGGAAAGGAGACGAAGATACGACCAGCTTCGTTTGCATATCAATGGGCTCCTTTCTTCGCGGCGGCTTCCTTGCGCCGCTGTGTGATGATGCGCTTGGCCACGCGGCAGCTCTGGGTCAGATTGCGCTTGGCGGGGCAAGAGAAGGTGCAGGCGCCGCACTCGATGCAGTTGAGTGCATTGAGCTTTTCGGCGGCCTCAAATAGATCCTTTCGCACCGCGCGGTCGATGGCCGCGGGAGCCAGATGCATCGGGCAGGCGTTCATGCAGCGCGCGCAGCGGATGCACGGGCTTTCGTCGGCCAGCGCGCCCAGCTTGTCCAGCGCCAGAATGCCGCTGCATCCCTTCGTGACGGGGATATCCTCGCGGCTGATGGCCATGCCCATCATGGGACCGCCGTAGATGAGCATCTTGGTTTCAGGCAGCAGGCCCTTGGAGGTATCCAGCAGCCATTCCACCGGCGTGCCGATGCGCACGAGGTAGTTGGCGGGCTTTTCCACGCAGCCGCCAACCGTAACCACGCGGTCCACGATGGGCCGGCCCTCATAGGCAGCCCGGCACAGCGCGTGGCAGGTGCCCACGTTGCACACCACAACGCCGATATCCAGCGGAAGGCCGCCCATCTTGACCGTGCGGCCTGTCAGCGCATAAACGAGCTGTTTTTCACCGCCCTGCGGGTATTTGGTTTTCAGCGCCGTGACGCTGAACTCGCCGTACTTTTCACAGGCCTTGCGCATGGATTCCACGGCGTCGGGCTTGTTGTCCTCGATGCCGATCATCACCCGCTCGATGCCCAGCACCTTCTGGATGATGCGCGCGCCGGAGACGATCTGCTCCGCGTGCTCCAGCATCAGCCGGTGGTCGGCCGACAGGTACGGCTCACACTCCGCGCCGTTGAGCACCAGCGTATCCACCTTTTTGCCGGCGGGCACGTTGAGCTTCACGGCCGTGGGGAACGTGGCGCCGCCCAGGCCCACGATACCCATGCGGCGCGCCAGGTCGGAAAGCTCCTGCACGGTCATGGATTCGGGATTGGCCACAGGGGTCAGCGGCACCCATTCATCCTTGAAATCGTTATCGATGATGACGCACATCTGCTGGGTGCCGTTTGCCAGAATGCAGGGCTGGCAATCAACGACCTGACCAGAGATGGAGGCATGCACTGCGGCGCTCATCACGCCTACCGGCTCACCGATCATCTGGCCCGTTTTGACGGTATCCCCCTTGGTTACCAACGGCTTGCAGGGCGCTCCGATATGCTGCTGCAAGGGGATGGCCACGCGCGACGGCTGCGGCGCTTCCACGATGGACAGCCCGGCGGTAGCCGCCTTGCCGCCTCTTCCCTCATGCGGATGGATTCCGCCGGGAAAACTGTGTACGGTGCTCATGCTCTCTCGTCCTTCCTGAACTGTTTTACCTGTGCGATTACGCCATACATTAGTATAGCACATTCTGCCTGATGGGGAAAGGTTTTTTTGAATTTCCGGCGCGCTTTATGCGCCGTTTTTCCATTTCCGGGCCGCGAGCAGCAGCGCGCGCGCGTGCGCCATTCCGCTTTCCTGCTGGCTTTCGGTCACGCCGATCAGCCGGGCCACCTCCTCCACGCGCCCTTCCTCGTCCAGCCGGCGCACCGTGGTGTGCGTGCGCCCCTGTGAAACCTGCTTTTGCACCAGGTACTGCGCATCCGCCATGGCGGCGATCTGCGCAAGGTGCGTGACGCAAAGCACCTGATGATAGCGCCCGATGGAAGCCATCTTCTCCGCCACGGCTTCGGCCACGTGCCCGCTGATGCCGGTGTCGATCTCGTCAAAGATCATGCAGGGGATGCCGTCGTGCTCCGCGCCTGCCGCCTTCATCGCCAGCATCAGGCGCGAAAGCTCGCCGCCGGAGGCGGTCTTGTCCAGCGGGCTGAGGGGTTCACCGGGGTTTGGCGCGATATAGAAGCACACATGGTCGTCGCCCCTGGCGGTGGGCACCCGCTTGCGGCCGGGCTCCGGCGGCTCAAAGACACAGGAAAAGCGCGTGTTTTGCATGCCCAGATCGCGCAGCTGCGCCTCCATCAGGCTTTCGAACCGTGCGGCCAGAGCCTGGCGCGCCTGGGTCAAAAGCGCCGCCTCGGTGCGGTAGGCCTTGAGCTTTTCCTTATAATCCGCCTCGGCCCGCCGCAGGCGCTCGTCCATGTTCTCCAGACGCGCCAGCTCATCCTTCATCTCCTCGTGATGCGCGGCCAGCTCCTCGGCCGGCATGCCGTACCGGCGCTCCAGGCGGCGAATCAGGTCTAGACGCTCCTGCACGGCCTCGTTGCGCTCCGGGTCAAAATTCTCGCTTTCCAGCACATCCCGAAGCTCGATCCCCAGCTCCTCCGCTTCATAGAACGTTGAGGCAAGACGGTCTGCCAGCGCCTTGTAGCGCGGGTCCAGCTCCTCAATCCTGCGCAGTGCCTCCATGGCGTCGCGCAGCTGGTCCATGGCGCTGGCGCCTCTGCCGCCTCCCATCACCGCGCCGTAGGCGGCCCGCACCGCGCCGTCGATGCGCTCGGCGCTGGCAAAGCGCGCGCGTTCGGCCGTCAGGCGCTCCGTCTCCCCCGGCGCAAGCTGCACCGCATCCAGTTCCCGCACGCGGGTTTCCAGATACTCCTGCTGCTGGGCGCGCTGCTCGTTTTCCTTGCGCAGCATTGAGAAACGGCCGCTGCTTTCGCGCCACAGATGGTAGCGCTCCTCCACCCTGCGTTTCTGCGCCTCAAAAGCCGCGTCTCCGAAGGAATCGAGGAACGCCATATGGTTTTTCGCATCCAGCAGGCTCTGGTGCGCGTGCTGTCCGTGCACATCCACCAGCAGCGCCGTCAGCCGCCGCAGAAAGGCCAGCGGTACGATCACCCCGCACACGCGGCACAGGTTGCGTTCCCCCGTGGAGATTTCCCGCTGGATGCTGATCAGCCCGCCCTCGGCCTCCAGCTGCTGCTCGGCCAGCACGGCCGCCGCCTGCGGGCAGTCGGAAATGTCCACCAGCGCTTCCACGGAGGCGCGGTCGCATCCGGAGCGAATCAAGCCGCGGTCGGCGCGCTCGCCAAGCACCAGGTTGATGCTGTCGACGATGATGGACTTGCCTGCGCCGGTTTCGCCGCTGAGCACCTGCATGCCTTTTTGAAATTCCAATTGAAGCTGCTCGATCAGCGCGATGTTGCGCACCGTCATGGACACAAGCACAGGCCGTATCTCCTTTCCACCGTTTTGCCGCTTAGCGGCGAATCATGGCGTTCAGCCGCTCCAAGACCGGTCGGACCTCCTCGACGGAATGCACGATCATCAGAATCGTGTTGTCGCCGGCGATGGTTCCCAGCACCTCGGGCCATTGCAGGCTGTCGATGGTTTCCGCAGCGATGTTGGCGCTGGCCGGCAGCGTGCGGATGATGATCTGATTATAGGCGCTGACCATGCTGACAACCGTTTCGCTGAACATGCGAATGAGCCGTTCGTTCAGCCCGTTCTCGCCTTTTTCGGCGGTGGCGTAACGGTAGCTGCCGTCGGGTGCGAGCGCCTTGACGAGCCGCAGCTCCTTGATGTCGCGCGAAACGGTGGCCTGTGTGACCTGAAATCCGCGCGTGCGCAGCGCGTCGGCCAAATCCTCCTGCGTCTCGATGCTCTTTTCCGCGATGATCTCCAGTATGGCAATTTGCCGCGCAGATTTCATGTGCCTCAACGCTCCTTATTAGCGGGTCCATTCGGACAGCTTGATTCGAATCGTGCTGAAAAAGCTCTTGGGTCCCAGGCGGATGAAGCGAGCCGCGCGCTCCGCCTTCGTGATGGTAAGCGTCTGGCTGCTGGAAAAGCTCCAGGGCTTTCGCCCGTCCACGGATACCATGGCGCTGTATCCCCCATCCAGCCGCACCGTGATGGTCTGGGCGGGGGAGGTGACCACCGGCCGGTGTTGGAGCGAATGCGCGCAGATGGGCGTGAGCACCATGCACTCCACCTCCGGACAGACCAGCGGCCCGCCGGCGGACAGGGAATAGCCCGTCGAGCCTGTGGGCGTGGACACGATCAGCCCGTCCGCGATAAAGGGGCCGACCCGGTCGCCGTCCACCCAGGCGTTGACGCCGATGAGGCGGGAATAGCCGCCGCGGCTAAGCACCACGTCATTGAGGGCATAGTCCGTTCGGTCCCCCATGGTGGCCTTGAGCATCATGCGCGTTTCCAGCGTGTATTCGTCATTGGCCAGACGGACGCAGGCTTCTTCCAGATGATCCAGCTCCACCTCGGTCAAAAAGCCCACCCGGCCGACGTTCACCCCAAGCAGGGGCAGGTTATACCGGACAGCCAGCGCGTTGGCGCGCAGCAGCGTTCCGTCGCCGCCTGTCTCTTATACACATCTGACGCTGCCGACGATCTTACGCG
>ENA-OZAF01000478-OZAF01000478.1-human-gut-metagenome-genome-assembly--contig:-NODE-478-length-16166-cov-5.389051_pt1 | contig 16166 bp, 8 predicted proteins | sample MGYA00244207_ERZ653498 | MGnify/ENA primary metagenome ERZ653498 (study PRJEB26926, sample SAMN06165156) | human gut metagenome | biome: ENVO:00009003; feature: ENVO:2100002; material: ENVO:00002003... | reverse complement strand
GGCCGTGTCTCAGTCCCAATGTGGCCGTTCAACCTCTCAGTCCGGCTACCGATCGTCGACTTGGTGAGCCGTTACCTCACCAACTATCTAATCGGACGCGAGCCCATCTTTCAGCGGATTGCTCCTTTGATCACTGTATCATGCGGTACTGTAATCTTATGCGGTATTAGCATCTGTTTCCAAATGTTATCCCCCTCTGAAAGGCAGGTTGCTCACGCGTTACTCACCCGTCCGCCACTAAGTTCAAAAGTCATTTGACCGAAGTCGCATTCCTTAAGAACTCCGTTCGACTTGCATGTGTTAGGCACGCCGCCAGCGTTCATCCTGAGCCAGGATCAAACTCTCTAAAATTTGTATCATATCCGCCGAAGCGGCTACAATCAATTTCAGAGCTTGTTCTGCTCTTATCTTACCAAGAAACTTTCGTTTCCCGGAATTACTTTGTTGCGTCTTTCTCAGACGCGAATCTCAGGGTTCCTTGTTTCTTTCGTTGTTTAATTTTCAAGGTACTCGGCACTTTTCTTTCCGTCTGGCTCTCGCTTTCGCTTGACCCGTCCCTCAAGTGCTCGACTATAATAACACAACCGGCGGAACTTGTCAACACTAATTTTCAAAAAATTTCAGATTTTTTTCATTTTATTTGACGCGGCCATGATATCAAAGATGCCTGCGCGGACACAGAGAACAGCACAGGCATTGATATACAACGGTTTCAGGCTTTTACTGGCTCTGCCGCTTTCACTGCGCTGTCGAAAAATCCAACGAGATCGCGGAAATATTCGTCGCGGCACTTCTCGTTGTGCAGTTCATGACGGGCATCTTTATATATATGTATCTCGGCATTGAGTCCGGCTTTCTGATAGCGGCGCAGGAGTTTCTTCGCCTTTGACGATTTCGTGCCGCCGATGGGATCCATGTCGCCGCTGAATATGTCGATTCGGACATCGTGGCTTATTTTCGCGATGTTTTCTTTTTTATATATCCTGCCGAACGCCTTTATCATGTTCCAATCGAAGTTGACGCTGATATCTATTCCCGCCATCGGGTCATCGATAAACACCTGACGGCGCGCAACATCGCTCGTCACCCACTGGCTCGGACCTTTTTCTCCCTTATAGCGCGCATCGAAAATCATATCGCTGACTGGGTTGACAAACTTCGGGCACCAGTCCTTTGCGAACAGCTCGAGCGGCCAGAGCAGAGCGAGAGCCGCCTGCGCGCCGTCCATATCGGCGGTTCCGCAGAGCGCGACTGCCTTGACGTCAGTCCCCTGCTGGAGAAAATCCTGCGCCAAGAAGCTGCCGTAGCTGTGACCCATAAGCACCTGCGGGAGATGGTAGCGATCCTTAAGCCAATTATAGAAGAAGACAAGGTCTTTGACTGTTTTCTTCTCAATATCGCCGGGATGCCTGCCGCGGTTTTCATCGGTCTCGGTGTTTCCGTGGGCACGGTGATCGTCGGCAAAGACTATATAGCCGTGCTCGTTGAACATCTGCGCGGTCTCATGATATCTGCCGGCATATTCGCACATTCCGTGGGATATCTGGACAACGCCCTTGGGATTCTCAACGTCATCCCAGAGATAGCAATGTATCGGGGTCGAATCGAAGCTTCGGATATCCAGCTGCTGCATAAAATTATCTCCTTTGTGTTTTTGACCAAATTATACCAATTGAAAATGTCGGTGTCAATAAAACGGAATGCAAAAAGGATATACCCGCTCTCAAAAAGGGCGGATATATACATATATAGTTATTTTATGTTCATCCAGACTCTCATATCGCTCTCACCTCGATTGGCAAAGGCGAAATACGGAATGAGTCTTATGCGCGTAGGTTCATATTTTATCTCATCCGCCGGGGCATACAGAGCACCCGCTCCGAGCTTTCTTGTTCCGTCAACATCGAGCGCGGGAATGCCGAATCCGAGATCGACGGGCTCAGCATTGAGTTCCGGAGAAACGGCGAGCGAGAATATGTCGCCATTATCTACTCCCTCGGCGCAGTAGACGACGGGGCCGCGCATGACGGCGACCTTGCCCGAGTCCTCATGCACTGACGGGTCGGCGGAGATAATGACCGGAGACATATCGAAGTCAAGCTCTATCTTAGCGCCGTCCTCGCAGTCAAAGAACAGATAGCCGCCGCTGATGCCGAGATTTTCGGCTCTCTCGGCTCCCGCCGAGCAGTCGCGGCACCACGAGGGAATTCTGACGGCAAGCTTCGCGGGCGCGCCGCTGACGCGTATTGTCACCGCGCCGTCGGACGGGTAGTCCGTCGACTGAGAGATATGCGCCGTGCCGCCGCTTATTGCGACATCCGTATCGCTCTCCATGAACTGATGGACATAGACGGTGTCGCTGTCATACGAATATATATACTTTCCGATGCTCTCGACAAAGCGGGTGACGTTCGGCGGGCAGCAGGAACAATCGAACACCTCGACGCGCTGAGTTATCGGCAGGCGGACTTCATTGCCGCGCCAATATTTTATCCTGCGGTTCAGAAGATCTATAGACAGCGGATTTTCATAGAAGAAGCTCTTTCCGTCGAGCGAAGTGCCCGAGAGAAATCCGTTATAGATGACCCGCTCCACGATATCGGCATAGCGCGAATCAACGGCGGTCAGTGACATACGCTGGGCGAACATCGCGAGAGATATAGCGGCGCAGGTCTCCGCATAGGCGGTCTCGTTGGGCAGGTCGCCGTCAACGGTGAATGCCTCTCCGATGCGGGTCGAGCCGATACCGCCCGTGATATACATGCGGTGCTCCGTCATATTTTTGAATATTCTGTTCGCCGCCGCGAGCAATTCTTCGTCGCCGCACTCGTAGGCGATATCAGCCATCGCGCTGTAGAGATAGCAGGCTCTGACGCTGTGACCGACCGCTTCGCTCTGGTCGCGCAGGGGGATTCTGTCCTGGAGATAATCCTCGGAAGCGAAGCCGCTTGCTTCTCCCCTGTCCTTTTCGTTGTTGCCGCGCTTATCTATAAAGAAACGGCTGAGATCGAGCCAGCGCTTTTCGCCCGTGCAGCGATAGAGGCGCACGAGGGCAAGTTCTATCTCGGGATGCCCGGGAGTCGTGAAAGCTGCGGAATCGTCCCTGCGGAAAACATCGTCTATAAGTCCGGCATAGCGGCACATCAGATCAAGGAATCTGCGCTTGCCCGTGGCTTCATAGTAGGCGACCGCCGCTTCGATAAGATGTCCGGCGCAGTATAATTCGTGGTGGTCACGGTCGGTGAAGCGTTTGCCCGGCTCGACAACGGTATACCAGACATTGAAATATCCGTCGGGGGTCATGTTCCTCTCGATGCGGTCGATAAGATCCTCGACATAGCTTTCAAACTGCTTGTTATTCTTTCTTTCGAGCACATATGCCGCCGCTTCCATCCACTTCGCCGCATCGGAATCGTAGAAGAAATGCGGGCGGTCGGGCTCGCCCTGCTTCCACTCGCAGCTAAGTGCGGAAAATCTTCCGGTGTCCTCAAATCTGCGGCGCACGCTGTCGAGCGTCACGGACTCGTTGAGCGCAATGCGGTCTTTCCAGAATCCGCCTGTGATATTCACTTTATCAAACGGTATCGGGTGCTGTTTGTTCATATAATAGTCCTTTCGCGGGATAAAATTTTCAAAAGCCAATATGATTTACTCGGCTCAACAAGAATACCACAAAATAGTCAAAATTGGTAGGACATTTAAAAAATTTTATGAACAAATCCGCCAACGGATTGAAGATTGATGAAAAATATGCTAATATATCCGTGCTTATAATTTGCACTACTGCGCTTTTTGAGGAGGTACTCTTATATGGAGTATAAGCTAAACACGACAAATTACCGCGATTTCAAGGTCATTGAGGACAACAAGCTCGCGGGAAGAGCATATTTTATACCGTATTCAAAAAAGGAGAAGCTGTGCGCCGTCGATCTCAAGCACGAGCGCACTGATTCCGACCTTGTCGAGGTTCTCTCCGGCGAGTGGGATTTCAAATATTACAACGATATCTCGCTCATCCCCGAAGTGTTCGACGCGGCAGGCGTTGAGTTCGACAGGATACATGTCCCCTCGACATGGCAGCGCACCGGCTACGAGCCGCCGGTCTATCTCAACTGCCCCTACGAGTTCGACCTGCCCAACCCGAATGTACCCGAGCATATGTCCGCCGGAATCTACCGCAAAACTTTTGAAGTCACAAATTCCGACGATGTTCATATTCTGAGCTTCCTCGGCGTCGTTCCGTGCGTTGACCTTTATGTCAACGGAATGTATGTCGGCTACAGCGAGGGCGCGCACAATTCGGCGGAGTTCGACATCTCGGAATTTATATACGAGGGCACGAACGAGCTGCTCGCAGTCGTTCACAAATGGTGCTCCGGCACTTATCTCGAATGTCAGGACATGTTCCGCGAGAACGGAATATTCCGCGATGTGCTTCTCTACAGACTTCCGGCAGTCTACATAAACGATTACTATATCCGCCCGCGCAAGGCAGACGGAAAATGGACGATGGATGTTGAAATCACGCTCGAAGGCAAACTCAACGGATGCGAAGTCGCCCTCTCGCTCGAAAAGGACGGCAAGGTTATCGCCGGAGAGGCTGTAAAGGCAGAGCGCCTTACATACATGACATTTGACGATCTCGATGTAACCGAGTGGAATGCGGAGATTCCGACCGTCTACAGCGCTTATATAACACTGTATAAGAACGGCGAAGAGCTCATGACGCTCAGAAACATCACGGGCTTCAAGACAGTGGAGATAAAGGGCAACACCTTTACATTCAACGGACAGGTTATCAAGTTCAAGGGCGTCAATCATCACGACACAAACGGCAAGACCGGCTATGTCATGACCTTTGACGACTATGAAAAAGATGTAAAACTCATCAAGGAGTATAACGGCAACGCGATACGCACCTCGCACTATCCCCCCGACCCGTGTCTGATAGCTCTTGCCGACACATACGGTCTTTATATAGTCGACGAGGCGGATATCGAAACTCACGGAGCATTTTTCGCTCCGCACAATGATATAAACAAGATAAGCCACGATCTCAAGTGGGCTCCGAGATACCTCGACAGGGTCAAGAGAATGTATTACCGCGACAGGAGCCACCCGTGCATCACGATGTGGTCGCTCGGCAACGAGGCGGGCGGCTATGCCTGCCAGGATGTCTGCTACGATTATCTGCACGAGACCTGCCCGGAGATACCCACTCACTACGAGGGTGTTATCCACACAAAGCGCAAGGCTTACGATGTGGTCTCCGACATGTACCCGACACACACGCAGGTTGAGCACGTCGGCATGGGCACACAGAGGGGTAAATGGTACAAGACGAAACCCTACTTCCTATGCGAATATGTCCACGCGATGGGCTTCGGTCCCGGCGCGATGGAGGAATACTGGGACAGCTTCTATAAATACGACAATCTCATGGGCGGCTGCATCTGGGAATGGGCAGATCACGCGGTATATCACGCCGACGGCCCGTATGAATACACCTACGGCGGCGACCACGGCGAGAAGAAGCACGACGGCAACTTCTGCGTTGACGGTCTTGTTCACCCCGACCGCACACCTTCGAGCGGCGCGCTTGAGATGCAGGCGGTCTATCGCCCCGTTAGAGCAAAGTACAACCGCGACGGCAGCTTCACCTTCACGAACACAAACCGCTTCCGCAGTTCGGGATATATCACAATCGTCCGTTCGATGACGGTTGACGGCATCGAAGGCAAAGAGAGGGAGCGTTTCTCGCTCGACATCGCGCCCTGCAAGAGCGAAAAAGTAACATTCAAAGCAAAGATCCCCGCCGGCTGCGACTGCCGCATGAACTTTGAATATTTCGACGGCGACGCTTTCCTCGCGCGCGAGCAGGTTATAATAAAGAAAGAGCACAAGAAAGTCACTCTGCCGACCGGCAGCAAATTGGAGTGCAAAGTGGGCAGAAACTCCGCGAAAGTCAGCTTTGACGGCGGTTCGGTGAAATTCGACCTCAAGACCGGCGAGATAGCATCCTACAAGCTCGGCGAAAAGGAGCTCATTAACCAGTCCCCCGCCGCGCACAAGGGCTTCATCCCGAACATCTTCCGCGCGATGCTCGACAATGACAGAGTTATCATTGCAAAGTGGGAAAAGGCCGGATACGACGACATAAAAGCTATTCCGCATTCAGTGAACTTCTCCTCGGCCAAGCACTCGGCGAAATTCACCGTTGACTTCAACCTCCGCTCGAAGAAGGGCGTTGTTGCAAAGGTCAATCTTAAATACACTGTTGACGCCGCAGGATGCATAAAAGTCGAGACGGTATTCAACTCGAAATCCCAGCAGAGAGCCGCTGCAGCTCTGCCGCGCTTCGGTCTCGTGTTTGAGATGCCGATGAGCTTCGAGAACATCGAATATCTCGGCTACGGTCCCGGTGAAAACATGATCGATTTCAGAGAGCACACGACATTCGGCACATACAAGACCACGGTCAACGATATGGATGAATTCTATATCAAGCCGCAGGATTACGGAGTGCGCACAGGCGTTCGCAAGCTCAGCATCACGGATGCCGACGGCGTCGGACTGATGATCTGCAACCCTGACAGAGATCTCAGCTTCACAGCGAGGCACTTCACGCAGGCTCTGATGCAGCGCTCGATGCACCGCGACGACCTCCACTCTGAGAACACGACGGCAATCGACATTGACGGCTTCCTCAGAGGCACGGGCACCGGCAGCTGCGGCCCCGATGTTCTCCCGCAGTACACAGTTGACGGACGCAAGGAGCTTGCATACAGCTTCGTTATCGTCCCGATAAAATAAAAAGTTTGGCGAAGCGTATAACAAAGCAAGAATCCTACCCACGGTTTTCCGTTGGGTAGGATTTTTTGCTTTATATTGATGCGTTGCAAGAGAAGTATTATTTAAAATGTACCTTTGTGAGATAGGTAAATTGGGATTTGTAGCAGAATCTATTAGGCGACCCTGCAAGAGGAGCCGGCTCGGCGTAAGCTGAGACTGAGGGGGATAGCTCGCCGACGTTCATGATATGATTTGCAGGGTGCATGCCAGTAGAATAGTACAAATCTCACGGGCGGATGATATCCGTCCCTACATGATTGTGCCGATTTGTAATATTGTGATAACCGTTTATCATTGGCATTTACACCTACAAATCCAAATTTGTACATTTTTACCGTACCAGCATTTATAATTTAATATGAACACATCAAAATTTTGCATATTAGATACAAAAAATCGGCTGTCGTTTTTATTCGACAGCCGATTGATTGTTTATATTTACTTTTTCATCTGCTCGCGCAGGTGGTTTGAAAGCAGAGCGAGCGACGACGCCATATTCTCGTTTTGGACAAGTATGCCGTCCGGGACGACGAGATGAACCGGAGCAAAGTTCCAGATAGCGCGGATGCCGCTTTCAACAAGCAGGTCGCATATCTCCTGCGCGCTCGATGCAGGGACAGTGATGATGCCTATATGCACATTCACCTTGCGGCAGAAGCTGCCGAGCTGGGCTATCGGGAAGACCGTCTTGCCCTGGAATTCGGTCGGCTCTTCGCACAGGTCGAACGCGGCGATTATGTTGAGTCCGTAAGCCTTGAAACCGCTGTAGTTGAGCAGCGCCTTACCGAGGCTGCCGGCGCCGACTATCACGGCATTGTCTATATCATTATAGCCGAGGAAAGCTTCAAGCTCCGCGATAAGATCCTTGACATTGTAGCCGACCTTCGGTTTGCCGGACGAGCTGACGCTCGCGAGATCCTTGCGAACCTGAACATCATTGAGCTGAAGCGCTTCGGCAATGGTTGTGGCAGATATATTTTTCGGTGCATCCTCCGGAAGCCCCTGGATATAGCTCAGGTACATCGGCAGTCTCTGAAGAGTGTGTTTCGAGATATTCGGAGTCATAAAAATTTCACCAACCTGAAAATTATACTTGTACTGCAACTATTGTATCATATTTTTTCAGATAGTTCAAGTAAACTTCGGGGCAAAAAAATCGGGGGAGCCGCCCGAGGGCGACTCCCCTTCTCACCTGCCTTTTGAGCAGGATTTCAGTTTTTGTTCACAGCCTTAGACCGTGAAAGCAAAGTCGGTGGTATCCCAGACCTGCTTGCCGTTGTCGATGTACTTCGCGGTTGCGGTGTAATCGCCTTCGGTGAGCTTAACATTGATGGTCCAGATCTCGCCGTCGCCGTTAGAAGCGATGGAGACATTGGCGTCATCTCTGTTGAAGGTTCTGGTAGCACCCGAAGCGTAGGTTATCTTGACCTTCTTGGCAGTGCCGTTGACGGTGACTGCGACAGAATCAGCAGAGGTATTGACCTCGGTAACGCTGACAGCCGTTGCCGGCTTAGCGCTGATAACTACGTTGACTGCAAGGCCTTCGCTCCATGTATTTCTTCCATACTTCGCTCTGACAACATAGTTGCCTGCGGGAAGGTTGAAGTTAACAGTCCAGATCTCATAAGCGAGGTTGGTGCTGTTTGCATAGACCTCATTGCCCTGTGCGTCATAAGACTTGATGGAGACTCTCGGATCAAGTCTTGTAAGGGTGGTGGTTCCGCCGTTTGCATAGACGAACTGGATCTTACCAGCCTTATCGGTGACCTTAACGCGATAGTCCTGCTTGCCGCCGTAGTTCGGGGTGTCGTAGGTAACTTCGGTAACGTCGCCGATCTTAGGCTCGGGCTTCTGATCGAACGAGACTGTGAAGCCATAGCCATCGTTCTCCCAGTATTCCTTCGCCATCTTCGCATAAGCAGTGAACTTGCCTTCTGCGAGGTTAGCATTGATGAGCCAGATTTCGCCGTCCTCAGTCTTATCTATCTTCAAGATACCGAGCGCATTGGCATCGCTTGTCATGGAGGTGTTTCTGTCAAACGTGCGGGTATTGCCGTTTGCGTCAACTATCTTGATCTTCAGAGGCTCGCCCTTGACCTTGACTGCATACTGATGCATGCCGCCGTAGTTCGGGGTCTCCGGAGTGACGGAGATGATGGAGGAGTTGCTGGCAACAAGGATAGCGTCAAATCTGACATCCTCGGTGCCCATGGTTCCGACTGCGGGATCCCAACCGTTGAAGTTGTAACCGTCGACAGACGGATCCTTAGGAGCTATGATCTGCTCGCCGACCTTCGCGGTAACAGCCTTATAGAGCTGGCCGTTGACATAGAAGTTAGCGGTGTAGGTCATGAGCTCGAGAGCTTTGACTGCGTCGTTGATAGCAGCAGTTGCTGCATCAACATCAGCCTGCTCGGAATACTTCTTATTGGCAACGTCTATGGCAAGAGCTGCATCGAGAGCCGCTCTGGACTCTGCTGTGTAGGTCTTGTCATAGTCCGCCTCAGCCTTCTTCGCCTGAGCGGCCTTGACTGCTGCATCATATGCAGTGTAGTCAGCGCCTTCCTCGGTCCACTGGGAAACGAGGGTCAGGTCGGATGCGGGCATGGTGGCAGGAACTTCGACGTTCCAACCTGCGAAGGTGTAGTGATCCTTGGTGGGCTCTGCGATGTTGAGTTCAGCACCGTAGTAAACCATGGACTCTGCACCGTCAACCGTAAGCTTATACTGGTTACGGCTGTAGTAAACCTTGAGAACAAGGCTGCTGTCAGCTGCGACTGTACCGGAGAGGACGCTGTCAGCGGCGACCGTGAAGCCCTCGCGAGCCTCGGGATCGACGGAGACGGCCGCGCCGGTAGTGGCAGGAACGACCTTGACATCAGCTGCGCCGTAAGCGCCGTTGACATCCATGACGTAAGTCTCAACCTTGTAGGAGACTTCGCCGGCGGAGAACTGAGCGTTGAAGGAAACATCCTCGGTGCCCATGACTCCGACTTCCTTATCCCAACCGGTGAAGACAAAGCCTTCCTTGGCGGGATTCTCGGGAGCGATGATCTGCTCGCCGACCTTCGTGGGAACGACTCTGTACTCTTCGCCGTCAACATAGAATGTTGCGTTGTAGGTCATCTTCTCAAGACCCTTAACAGCAGCGTTGATAGCTGCGGTCTGAGCGTCGACAACACCCTGCTCGCTGAGCTTCTTGCCGGAGACGTCAACTGCAAGAGCGGCGTCAAGAGCTTTTCTGGAAGCCTCGGTGTAGGTCTTGTCGTAGTTGGCCTCTGCCTTCTTAGCGTTGGCAGCTGCAACAGCTATGTCATAATCGGTGTAGTCTGCGGGATTCTCGTTCCACTTAGCCGTAAGAGTGATGTTCTGTGCGGGCATGGTGGAGGGAACCTCTTCCTCCCAACCCTGGAAAGCATAGCCAGCCTTCTCGGGAGTACGGGCGGAAACAGTAGCGCCATAATAATATGTATCGGGTTCGAGATCCGTGTTAGCATAAGTTATGGTGTACTGGTTACGTGAATAGTAAATGCTGAGGACAAGAGAACCGTCAGCGGCGATGGTGCCGGTAAGGGTGCTCTTTGCCGAATCGAGCGAGAAGCCTTCAGCGGCGACTGCATCGGCAGTGATATCGGCTGTAGAATTGGTCTCGCCTGCGCCCTGATAGGTGCTGTCGGGAGTTGCCGGATAGTTGCCGGTGGTGTCCATATTATAAACATTCACGGTGTACTTTGTATCCGTGTTGTTTGCGAACTGAGCTTCGAATGTAGCGTCAGCGTCAAACGTTGCGGGTACGTTGCCCCAACCGACGAAGTGCATGCCGACAGGTGCGGCAGGAGCTTCGATGGAGCTAAGATCAACGGGATCGCCCTGGTTGCCGGTAAGAACCGCGTGAGTCTCGCCATTCACGGTGAAGGTGAATGTGACGGTGACAACGGGGTTAGCAATAAGGCGCTTCCAGTTGTAGATAAGGTTGTTCATAGCTTCTCTGACCTGCGTGCGCATGGTCGTAGAGGCGTTGAACGAGGTCGAAACCTTCTGAGCATAAGCAAATGACTTTGAATATGCTTCCCATCTCTCCGCGTCATACTTGGAAGCATCGGCGGAGTCGATGGTGCACATCTTGATAGCCGCATCGAGGTGCGTCTTGACAGCGGCAAGCTTTATAAGTCTGGGACCCCAAAGCTCGACCTGCTGCTCAGCATAAGCAACATCGATAGCGGATATTGTGGGCGTCTGCCAAGCGACAATCGCGGTCTCCCACGCTGCGTGGTCGGTCTCCCACTGTGCATATGCCTTCTCATACTTCTGCTTCTCGATCAGAGTAGCGTCATCGCCGGGCTTCTCGGGAGCTATGGTCGAGTTGTAGAGGTTGAGAGCGCGGTTTCTGGCTTCCTTCCAGCCGTTCCAGGTGACTGAATTGAAATCGTCATAACCGAAATAGTTATAACCGTCATCCCAATAAACGGCGCCCTCTGCGTTGTCCTTGCCCTGGACTGCCTCAACGGCGGTCTTGAGCGAGTCAACAGAAGCGGAAACCAAATGCGTCTCCAAAGTTTCAACTGCAGAGGCAAGTGCCTTCTGTCTAGCTTCAAATCCTGCAAGGAATTCGCTATTGGTGTAGAGCGCAATCGTACCGGGAAGAAGCGTATATATAGCCGCATTGTTAAGGGCGGTTATATATGCGTCCCAAGCTGCATCCGCGCTGCTGTCATAATCTGTTCTTGCGCGATTCTTGCCAGCTTCTATATTGTAGAGCTCAGGAAGTCCGTAATCGTTATAACAGATAATGCGGGTAGCACCATTGTAATGGTCGGTTTTGTTACCCTTCTTTGCCGTAGCAGCCCAATTGATCGTAGTGTCAAAGCCAACTTCAAACTTTGCAATAGAAGCTGTCTCCTCCCAAAGATCAATGCTGTCATAGGCATTTGAACCTGAAATAGCATTTCCGCCATCCATTGACGCCGAGGAGGTCGCACTCTTAAGGTTGGAACTAAGGCCACCGAGATTAGCCGATGCATTAGATCCTGTATGTGCGCCCTTGCCCTTCGGCACCTTGAAAGTAACACTCTGCGCACATATCGTCTTCAGCGGGTTGGTGTTGTTCTGATTAAACAGCAGAAGTTTGGGCGGGCAATCATTAACAGACGCACTTGTCTTGTTTGAGCCCGTATTAATTCCGCTGGTATTGTTATCAACATCAGCACCATCAAGCCTGTAAGAATAGAATCTGCAAACCGAAGCATCGTTTGTCAGCTTATTTCCCGCCTCATCGAGGGCAAAATAATATACAGTAAAGACAACAAGCGTATTATTACTGTCGATTCCGCTTATCTTCACCGACCTATTATCGCCGCCATTGAGTTCCTCATTGGCAGTAAGACCGGATACCGAAAGATCCTTTTGTTTGCTGCCGTCATAGTTATAAGCAACAGCGCTCCAACTATCGATTGTATAACGGGGAAGCTTGTCCTGAGTGAAGTTATTGTTCTTATCAGTATAACCTCTGTTAATGCCCTGGCTTCCGTTATAAACCGTGAGATCAAGTTCGCTGCTGTTCTTGATTCTCTTTGAACCGGCGATCTCCATTTCCTTGAACTTTGCCTTATCAGTCAGCTTCATGACCTGAGCCACGATGTTGACGATAGGCGGAACAAGCTTGTCCTTGTTGGAATTCAAAGATCCGAGAAGGTTCTCGACTATCGAGCCGAGCTCAGAGTTCGAAACGATCTCATTGAGCGAGCCGTAAGTCTTGGTTATCGTTCCCGGAAGAACTGCGTTGAGGATATCGGTGACGAGTCTCACGATGCTCTGCTTGAGAGTCTGAGTGGCGAATGCGCCGGACTCATTCTTAACAAACAGGTCAGAGATGCAGGTCAGATCCTGATCAACGAGCAGTCCGTTGAGGATAGAATAAACAATATCCTTGAGGATAGTCTCGCTTCCGCTGTTGGCAAACTTTGCGGGAAGAACAGATTTGTCTAACAGCTTGAAGAAGATATCATCAAGAGCTTTCCATCCGTCAGAGGTATCGATAGCAGTGCTGGGAAGAAGACCTGTGTAATACTGCGGGTCAGCGGCAAGCCACTGAACGGCAGTAGTCAGCATCTTATCCATACCGTCGCCGTAGTTGAGCGCCTTCTTCAGATCACCTGCGTTGAGGTCGATACCGGGATTGACGTTGTAGGCGACGAAATCCGCAAGCATGTCAAGGATACCCTGAACAGTCTTGGGATAACCGCTGTAATCTCTTTCGGGAAGGAACTGAGCCATGAGCTGCTTAACAGCCTCCCATGCAACGCCTATAACAGTCGTGACATCCTCGGGGATGTACATATAGCCGACTGATGCGTTGATGATCGAGCGCGCAAGATAAGCGATAAGCTCTTCCTTGCTCATTGCGTCGATCTCTTCGGCTGTTGCGATGTGCTTCTGCCAATCCGGGAAGAAGTAATCGCCGGTCTCTTTGAGAATGTATCTCGCAACTGCGACAACATTATCGGTGAGCTTTGAATTGTCACCCGAGACCCAACCGTTGTAGTTCTTCAGAAGTCCGTTAACAATGCCGCCGGCAATGTTATTGAGCTCAGCAACAAGAGTGCTGCCCGCGGGGACGGTATAGGCCGAAACCCTGAAGTCCCTGTTGAACAGACCCGCAAGAGTACCTGTGGTATCCTTGTCGATCTCCTGACCGAGCCACTTCATTGTCTGGTCATTGAGCATCGGAACAGCTATATCGTTATAAGCTGTCTGAAGAAGATCCTCGATGAAGTCATATGTAGACTTTGTCGAGTTGAGGTCAACGAGATTTTTGACGCTGTCAGGAATCTCTTTAACGCCTGCAAGAGCGTTCTGAATGATGACCTGAAGCATGCTGTCGATGTTATTGGAGCTGTTGTATTCCGTATTCGGATATGCAAGACCCCAAATCATCTCTCTGAGCATAACTTCGACATTCAGATCGACCTTTACGAACGAGTTGGCAACGCCGAGAGAGACACCGCCGTCTCGCTTGTACTTACCGACACCGCCGACGACAACCTTCTTGACGATTCCCTTGTTGTCCGCAAGGAACTGAAGGAGCGCCTTGATGACTGCGACATCAGTGGTATTGCTTCTGCGCGGGTTCTTGATTGCATCGACATTGACGCTGTTCAGATCGCCGGCCATCCAAAGGATGATCTTGTTGCCGTTGATCAGCTTATAGACGCTCGAAAGAGCATTGTCTATAGACGTCGCATCAAGCTTACCGAGAATCGAAAGATCCATCGTGATGTTCTCTTTGGCAAGCGCCTTGTCAGCGTAGTCAAGAAGCGCAGACGCATACTGCTCTGTGGTCAGAACCGCAGTGTCAGTAAAGTCGTACTTTGTCAGCGCGTCATCCTTATAAGCCTGGTACGCACTCGCGCCGGCGGTAGCCGATGAGAGTATGAGCAGTGAAGCAAGGATGATTGCTAACAAGCGTTTCATTTTCTTCAAATTTACACCTCCATTTTAAAAATTTCACCATATATCAGAGCATTCCGTCTCCCGCAAATTGACGGAACACATTGGCGACAAAGTCATTTTGCTCTGTTCGGGCAATACAAAGCAAGAGGGTATGATTATCCCCCATGTAAAGAATAACCCCTCGTTCGGCACTTTGTCAATAAGTTTAAAATTTTTTAATCATTTTTGTGCGTTTTGTACAATGAAAGTTCAATTTTTTATTGTATGCTAACAATACAGATTTAACAAATATGTTGAAAAATGTCATCTTTGTTCTATATTTCCATTAAAATTAACGCTTTTATGATTTTGGAGAATTAATTTTAATTTTTTGCGGGTAAAAATTGCACAAAAAATCATGAGTTCTGAGAATAATAACGTCTATTTATCATATTAATATTTGTTATGGAAATAAGTAGGGCTTTTATTTGCTGATAATTAATAAAAACACGGCTTTTAAGGCTATATTTGTTTTACATAACCGCTATATAAAAAGGCTTATATATATAATGTATAGTAACATGGCATCGCGGCAGTGGTTTATCGGGGTAAAAAGCAACACAGATAAGCAGAAAAATCGGCTCCGTCACCCCTATACAGACTTCAAAAGCAGGCGAGCGAAGTCCGTCCCTGCGGTCAGTAGAACAAATCTTGCGAAAACTTTGTGCCGCTCGCGCACAGCGGTGCGTCGAGTCGCCGCACCCTACAAGGTGCATATGCGTAAGATAGTGCAAATTTCGCAGGCGGAAGGCATCTGCCCTACATTTACTGCTTTGAGCGAAGTGCGCTAACCCCTCAGTCGCTTCGTGACAGTTCCACTGCAGGGTAGCCTGTCGGTGCGATTTTGTGCGGACAGTGCGTGGGCGGTTGTAGGGGTCGGCGACCTCGCCGCACCCTACAAGGTACAGGGTAATAAATTTAGTGCGAATTTCGTGAAATAAGCTCTCAGTCTCGGCTTCGTCAATCAGGTTTCCCTGCACGAAAGCCGGACAAGCCTATTAACAACACAAAAACCAGCCGTAAAGCGATTATACTTTACAGCCGGTTTTCGCGTTTTTTCACTTTTTCTCCCTGCACGCGGCTATTATGCTCAGCGCCGAGCAGGCGGCTGTCGCTATCGCCGCGGCGGCGATAAGCTTTTTGATTATATCGAGCCAGCGCATCGAGGTCAGCGCGCAGCTGACGAGCTTCAGGCTCTTTGAAACACTCTGCACAGTATCCATTGCTATCCCCTTTCAGTTTGTCAGCAGGACCGCGTGGGCTATCGACGGCACTGTCTCGCCCTGGAGCGGTGAGACCGCCGAGAGCAGCGCGCCCGTTCCGACGAAGAGCACTTTGTTGAGCCTGCCCGAGCGCATCTCACTGACGATATGCGAGCAGACCACCGCCGCGCTGCACCCGCAGCCCGAGCCGCCGGAGTTCACATCCTGCTCGTTGAGCCGATAGAGCATCAGTCCGCAGTCGTTGTGGCAGGTCGTGATATCGATATGCTCCTGCTTTCTCATCAGCTCGCGCAGGAGCGTTGAGCCGACATAGCCGAGGTCGCCAGTCAGGATAAGGTCGAGATCCTCCGGCTGTGTTTTTGTGTCCTGCAAAAAGGCAGTTATTGTCGAGCACGCGGCGGGCGCCATAGCCGCACCCATGTTGTTTGCGTCTTTGACTCCGTAGTCGGTTATCCTGCCGAATGTGGCGGCTTCTATATGCGGCGACGCGGACTTTCCTATCACGGCGCACCCTGCCGCCGTCGCCGTCCACTGGGCAGTCGGAGGACGCTGACCGCCGTATTCGAGCGGTGCTGTCTCTTATACACATCTGACGCTGCCGAC
>ENA-OZAF01000462-OZAF01000462.1-human-gut-metagenome-genome-assembly--contig:-NODE-462-length-16564-cov-7.875886_pt1 | contig 16564 bp, 16 predicted proteins | sample MGYA00244207_ERZ653498 | MGnify/ENA primary metagenome ERZ653498 (study PRJEB26926, sample SAMN06165156) | human gut metagenome | biome: ENVO:00009003; feature: ENVO:2100002; material: ENVO:00002003... | reverse complement strand
ATGACGTCGAGTCTCGTGGGCTCGGAGATGTGTATAAGAGACAGATATAATATATATAGAAAGGAGAAAGGGCATGTTTAAATCTGGGTTTATTGCAGTTATTGGAAAGCCAAATGTTGGTAAGAGCACTCTTATCAATGCCTTGGTTGGCGAAAAAGTTGCAATAACTAGCCCAAAACCTCAAACAACTAGGAATAAAATTCTTGGAATTTTAAATGATAAAGATTATCAAATGATATTTGTAGACACGCCTGGGCTTCACAGTGGTAAAAGCGAACTTTCTAAGTATATAATAAAGTCTACTGAAGTTGCGCTAGACAGCGTTGACGCAATTGTTGTTTTGCTTGATGCTGGTAAGATAAATGTAACCGATTATAAGCTTATTGAAAAGCAGGCGAAAAGTGAAGTTCCTGTGTTTGTGGTAATAAATAAAATTGATATAAGCTCGTATGAAAAACTTTATCCAGTTTTGGCAAAATTAAATGAGTATACATTTGTTAAGCAGTTTATAACGCTTAGTGCACTTAGAAAGAGGAATTTAGATATTTTAAAAAATGCTCTTTTAGATGTTTTGCCAGAGGGGCCAGCCTACTATCCTGTAGACCAGTATACTGATAAAAATTTGCGATTTATGGCAGGAGAGATTGTTAGGGAAAAAGCACTACTGTTTTTGCAAGAAGAGATACCTCATGGCATAGCTGTTGAAATAAACGCTTATAAAGAAACAAAAAACCTTGTTAAAATATCGGCAGATATAATTTGCGAGAGTGATAGGCACAAGCAAATTATAATTGGGGCTAAAGGAAGCATGCTTAAAAAAATAGGGGCTAGTGCAAGAGGCGAAATAGAAAAGCTAACTGCTGCTTCTGTTATGCTAGAACTTTTTGTTAAAGTAAAGCCTGGCTGGAAGAAAGATAAAAACATGCTCTCTGAGCTTGGCTACGATATAAAAACTCTGTAAACAAAACCTCTAAACTCTAGAAAAAATGGGAGTTAGAAAGTGCTATGCCAGGCATAATACCTATGCGTGACATAGTACCTAATTAACATAGAGAATGAAACCAAGATAAAAAACATGAGTTGTTAAAGTTTGAAAATGTTGTTATAACTTTTAAAAATCTGAACATAATCTATAAATAAAGGAGGGCTTAGAAATGACCAATATCACAGAAAGAGAAAATAACAATGCGATAAAAAAATTGAAAGAAGGTTTAAATACTTCTTTTGGTATATTTTTGTATGGCGATAAAGAAAGCGGAACTAAGCCTGGTAACATTTTTGTTTATGGCACAATTGCAGGGCAAAGAGAAGTTTTACAAGAAAGGCTTAAACTGCAGAAAGAAATAATGGGCAGGGATGAAGGAAACGAAAAATAGCAATCAATAAACAAAAGAGGCTTAAATTATGCCAAATGTGGTAAAAACAACGGGGATTGTGCTAAAATCTTCAAAACATACGATAGACGCCGCAAAGCTGCTGGATATATTTTCGCCCGAAATCGGGCGTTTTTCTGCTGTTATTCGTGGGGTGGAAAAGCCAAAAGCAAAGAATGCGCTGGCTAGCCAGCCTTTTTGTTTTGGGGAGTTTATGCTTGCCGAAAAAAATGGATACTACACCGTTTTAGAATGCTCTGTTTATGACTCTTTTTTTGAACTTGCCTATAATCTAGATGCCTATGTGCTTGGTAGTAGCTTGCTTGAAATAACCAGTAAGTTTGCACTAGCAGGAGAAGAAAATTTAGGGCTTTTCAAACTTCTTATAAATAGTTTAAAAATTCTAACCTATGAAAACGCCGACCCAACGGCGGTTGCTATAAAATATATCATGGAAATTTTAAGGGTATCTGGTTTTGGTTTTGATATTTTAACTTGCGCGGTTTGTGGTAAAAGTGTAGCAAACGAAAGCAAGGTAGGGCTTATTTACGAGGGAACTGGCGTGGTTTGCGATAAAGACAAAAATAAGCTAACGCATGTAGACTTAAGCCAGGCAGAGTGGGGCATTTTAAAAAATATTGCAAAAACAAGCATTGATAAAATGTCGGGGCTAAAGTTTTCTTCAAGAGAGGGGTTGTCGGCGTGTTTAAAACTTGTTGTTAAGCAGTTTTATTATAGAGCTGGGGAAAAAATTGTTTCTCTTGAACCCTATTTAAAAGATTGGTAAATTAGGTAGAACATAAAATATTTAAGGGCATCTAAAAAGATGCTCTTTTTTAGTTGACAAAAATCTGGGGGAGGGGGGTATCATATTTTTGAATGAGAAATTGTAGGCAACAAAGCGGATGGTTAGTTAAAGAAAATTGGCTAGAAAAGCCAAGAAAAAAGGGGAAAAGCTGTGAGCCAAGGAAGAAAAAATATGAAAGGGATTAAAAAGATAATAATGCTTGCTGTGGTTATGCTTGGAATGCTTGTGGGGCTAATATTTTCTGCTGGCAGAGAGCAGTTTGCAAAGGCAAGTGCCGAAGCAGAGAATGGCGGTTCAATAGTTCTAGATAATAACGCCACGCTAACTATGGCTGGTGGAAGCATAAGTGGTTCTAGTGCAAACAATGGCGGAGCGATATATATAGGGGATGGAGCCACATTCACAATGAACGGTGGAAGCATAGAAAATTGCACAGGAGTTTATGGCGGTGCGATATATGTAGCAAGTGGTGGCGAGTGTTATTTAATGAGCGGGCGTATAGAGAACTGCGAGGGGACCTATGGAGGAGCGGTGTATGTAGAAGAGGGCGGATACCTATATATAGAAGAGGGGTTTATAATAACAGGCTGTGGTGCAGACTATTCCGAGAGCTTAGGATTTGTGCGCCAGCAAGATGTAAACCGCCCAGTAACAATATATCCGTATAACAATCTACAGGAGCTAAGCGAGATAAAGGCAAGGAGCAACCAAACCTTAAACGAGGTAGGTTTGCCAGATTTAACAGGCTGCAGTTGGTTTAAAGAGAGCAGCTATGATAATAGGTATAATTTGTCAACCTATGTTGGTGCAAACACAAATTATGATGATATGAGCATGTATTTCACAGGGCATAACTTTGCCAACGCAGGAAGTGCAAGCAGCACTGGGTGTTTGTCTTTCACGGAAGAATGTGAGTACGGTTGCGGAACAGAGCAAACAAGATACTATAGCCATGATAGCAATAGTACAAGTAATTCTTCAACATATTCTTCATACGGAAGTTACACAACAGTTAGCGAAGCTACCTGCACATCTCCAGCACAGCAAAGGAGGTTGGTAACAACATATCACTACGAGTATGATAGCTGCTCTAAGTGTGGTACACTGATGAGCAGTGGTACATATGTTGAAGATAACAGTTATTATCAGTATAGAGATTATGGCAGTGTGGATTCTAGCAATCACACAGGCTCACAATCAACAACCACAGTAACTGCGGCAACTTGCACCAGCACTGGAACCTCAAAAACAACCTGGAGTTGTTGCGGTGCATCTAGCACATCAACTATTGCAGCTCTAGGGCATAATTATAGGGAAACTTCAAGAGAACCTGCAAGCGGGTATTATTATATTTACACAAACTGGGTTACAGTTAGCGAAGCCACTTGCACAGAACCCGAAAAACAGCAAAGAACAGCTCTACCATATTATTATTCTAACCAAACTTGTTCTAGATGCGGGAATACTACAAGATCAAATATTAGTAGACCAAAGATAACAGAAACACAGGAAAGTGGCTCTGCTCTTGGACATTCAGTTTCAGATGGATATTGCCCTAAGGCAACAAAGAAGACAAGGAGTCCTTGCTCAAGATGTGGTGTTTTTGTTGCAGGTTATTATCATCTATGGATGTCAAATTCTTCTGGTGGGAAAACTTGCTCGTATTGCGGAATTTCAACAGTGATAGCGTTTGCACCTTCAGGCGGCGAACATTCTCACGAAGAAGATATTGAAATAAATATTGAAAGAACATTACAACAAATAAACACCATTGTAGATTTATCAAATATAACTTTTGAAAGTAATGTGAACACCAAGGTAACGCTTGTAAGTGAGGAACAGTATATGGAAGACGCACTAAAGGTAAATGAACCAAGCGAAAAAGCAATGGTTATTTTAAAATCTCCGCCACTTAGGCTGATTTTGTTTAGATAAGAGCATAGCTTTGAAAATTAGAATTATGAGCGGTAAAAAACTTAACAAAGAGTGCGAAATGTTGCCATGATGGTTTATTTTTCTAATTCTTGTTTGTATTATAATGGTGAAAGTTCAATTGGTTGTAAAGAGAAATTCTAAAGCAGATTAAGTGGTAAACAGAGAAAAATTTTAGTGATAATAATTATAGCAAACCCTGCCAGCAGGGTTTGCTTTTTTTATTTCTTATGTGTATAATAAAAATGAGGCTTTTTATGTTTAAAAGAAAAATTCTAGATGAAAATGGAAAAGTTATTAAAAAAAAGGGCTTGAAAATTGGCATAGCTTTTGGCGGTGGCGGAGCAAGGGGCATTGGGCATATTGGCGTTTTGAAGGCTCTTGAAGAGCTTGGCATACAGGCAGACTATGTTGCAGGCACTAGTGCAGGGTCGATGGTTGGGGCTCTTTATTGTGCAGGATATAATTATAAGCAAATACTAGATGCTTTAAAAAAATTAAGAGCTAAAGATATTAAAGACAGTAGGCTTATTTGGAAGCCATCTAATTCGGAAAATATTGAAACAACGCTTAAAAACATTTTTCAAAAAGATCTAGTATTTTCAGAGCTAAAAATTCCTTTAACAATTGTGGCTGTGGATATTAAAACTGGCAAGGAGGTGGATATAACAAGCGGTAGCGTTTCAAGGGCAAGTTCTGGAAGTTGCGCTGTTCCAGGAGTGTTCTCGCCAGTGGTTTATAACAATATGCACCTTGTTGACGGAGGCTTGCACAATAATGTTCCCGCAGATGTTGTTCGGCATATGGGGGCAGATGTTGTTATAGCAATAGATGTTAATTCTGGGCGAGGCCACGGAACCGATTCGCTAAAACTTTTAGATGTTTTGAAAAGTTCGCTTGGAATTATGATGCAGGCTAATGTTGTTAAAAAGCTAGAATATGCCGATGTGGTTATAAAACCAAGCCTTGGCAAATATAGCTCAAGCAAGCTTGATGGCATTGATGAAATGGTTTTAGAGGGCTATAATGCAACAATGGCACACAAAAATGAGCTTATTAGGCTTGCAACCAGTAGGCCTAAAAGAAGAATAAAAACTTTGTGGCAAAAGCTTAGAATTGCTAGAGAAAAAGATGCCTCAAGGCGAGTAAATAAATAAAATCACACAAAATGAGAAACTCTTGGCTAAAAAGGAATTTAATAAAAAAGTTTTCGCGGGAAAACTTGTTATAATTGTGTTGCTTGGGATGGTTTTAGGCATTTCTTGCTTCTTTTCTTCAAGTATTGAAAAGTTTTTGGGTATTGGGGATAAGCAAGAAGCTTTTGTTAATAGTGAAGTTATTGCCGAGTCTGACCTAAGTGTTCACTATATAGATGTGGGGCAAGGGGATAGCACTCTTATATGTTTACCAGATGAAACAACTATGCTTATTGATGCGGGAACCGCGTCTTCGGCAACCCACATTGTTAGCTACATTAAAAATCTTGGCATTGGAATGATAGACTATTTCATTTTAACCCATGCAGATGCCGACCACGTGGGTGGAGCAGTTAGAGTTTTGGAAGAGTTTGAGGTTAAAACAATATTTAGACCTTTTCAAATATCACTAAATAGTGATGGAAGCCCTAGTGAATATGAGCGCTTAGGGGAGTATATCACGCTTCCAAATGTGGTAACTTCTAGTACCGCCACCTATAGAAGAACGCTTGAAGCTGTGTATGAAGAAACCTACACCGAAAATGGAGCAACATATAATTCAGAAGTTTGGGTTGGGTATGACGGGTTAACTATCAATTCTATAAAATCATCTACCGTGTTTAATTTTGAATTTTTTGGGCCATTCGTTTATAGTAGCACGCCCTTTAGCTCTTCAACTCAAACAACTGGGTATCCAACGCACTATTCAAGTTCAAATGAATCAAATGATGCATCACCTGTGATGCTTCTTGAATATGGCACCAGCTCATTTCTTTTCACAGGCGATGCTTGCAAAGAGGTTGAAACAGAGGTTTTAAATAGTTTAACAGAAAGCGAGGAGGAAAGGTTCAAAAACATAGATGTGTTTAGCGCGGGGCACCATGGTAGCAGAGATAGCAATGGTGAAGAGTTTTTAAATTTCACCACTCCAAACTATGTGGTGGTTAGTTGCGGAGAGGGAAACTCGTATGGTCACCCTCATCAAGAATTTTTAGATATTGTAAACAGCTATACCCACACTGCAAGCGATTATTTACTTAGAACAGATAAGCTTGGTGACATTGTGTTTGGTTTTACAACTGAGGGCACTCTTGCATACACTGCAAATAGCTCAGGCGATGGGGGAGTAACAGTTTATTGGTGGCATATTGCTCTTGGCACATTTATTGTTTTAACAATTGTGGTTATTAGCGTTAAGGTAACAACCAACAAAACGGCAACTGCAAAGCGGGCTGTTAGCAAAACTAAAAAGGTTGTAAATAAGCTTAAAAAATAATTTTAAAATTTTGTAGCACTATAAATTCTTTGTTTATAGTGTTTTTTTGACTTTCTTTTTTAAAAGTCAAAATTGTGTTTTATGTTTTTAATTTGCATAAAATAGGCTAAAAAATTAAGCCTTTTTGTTTTTTAACTTTTTTATTAAAATTTCGAGTTGTTATAAAAATATAATATTCCTTTTCAAACTTATTAACAAATCAACTTATTTGTTGTGGTTTAAACTTGTTTGTGCAACTTATACAAAAAACCACAAGATGTTGTGTTTGTTTTTAAATTCTTGACACAAGATGTTGTGTGGTGGTATTTTTTAACTAACCGACACAAGGCGATAAAAATTTATAGGAGAGTGAAAAGAAATGATTACTAAGATAAGAAAAAGAGATGGTAGACTTGTAGATTATGACATCTCAAAAATTGAGAACGCTATTGCTAAGGCAATGATGAGCTTAGGTGATGGAGAAATTAAAGATTGTAAGAAAATGGCAAAAATCACCGAGCTATACCTAACTGAAAAGTTTGAGGACAAAATACCTAGCGTTGAGGACATTCAAGATATTGTAGAGAATGTTCTTATGCGTAATGGATATGAAGATGTTGCTAAAGCGTATATTATCTATAGAAGAGATCACGAAAAGATTAGGAACATAAACAATACTTTCCTTGATTATAAGCAAACGGTAGACAAATATCTTAAACTTGCCGACTGGCGTGTTAAAGAGAACTCTACTGTTACATACTCTGTTGGTGGTTTAATATTGTCTAACTCTGGGGCAATCACTGCAAACTACTGGCTTAGCGATGTGTATGATAAAGAGATTGAGCAGGCTCATAAAAATGCAGATATTCACATTCACGACTTAAGTATGTTAACTGGTTATTGTGCGGGATGGTCGCTTAAGCAGCTAATTCAAGAGGGGCTTGGCGGTGTTCCAGGTAAAATAACAAGTTCGCCTGCTAGCCATTTAAGCACTCTTTGTAACCAAATGGTAAACTTCCTTGGCATCATGCAAAATGAATGGGCAGGTGCTCAAGCATTTTCATCATTTGATACTTATTTAGCACCTTTCGTTAAGGTAGATAACTTAACATATAAAGAAGTTAAACAATGTATACAATCTTTTGTTTACGGAGTTAACACGCCATCTCGTTGGGGAACTCAAGCACCATTCACAAACATCACTCTCGACTGGACTGTTCCTGCCGACCTTGCAGAGCTTAACTGTATTGTTGGTGGGAAAGAGCAGAACTTTAAATATAAAGACTGTGTAAAAGAGATGGCAATGGTAAACAAGGCGTTTATCGAGATTATGATAGAGGGCGATGCAAACGGAAGGGGTTTCCAGTATCCAATTCCAACCTACTCTATCACAAAAGACTTCAACTGGGAAGAAAATGAAAACAATAAACTTCTTTTTGAAATGACCACAAAGTATGGCACGCCATATTTCTCTAACTATATCAACTCAGATATGGAGCCTAGCGATGTTAGAAGTATGTGCTGTAGATTAAGGCTCGACTTAAGAGAGCTTAGAAAGAAATCTGGTGGCTTCTTTGGCTCTGGCGAGAGCACTGGAAGCGTTGGCGTTGTAACAATCAATATGCCAAGAATTGCTTATCTTTCTAAAACAGAGGAAGAGTTCTTTGAAAGGCTAACCAAAATGATGGATATTTCAGCTAGAAGCTTAAAAATAAAAAGAGATACAATAACTAAACTTCTAGACGCAGGTCTTTATCCATACACAAAGCGTTATCTTGGAACCTTTAACAACCATTTCTCAACTATTGGGCTAGTTGGTATGAACGAGGCTTGTTTAAATGCCATTTGGATAGGGGAAGACTTAACTCACGAAGCTGCGCAAGAATTTACAAAAAAGGTTTTAAACTTCATGCGTGAAAAATTGTCCGACTATCAAGAGATGTATGGCGACCTTTACAATCTAGAAGCAACTCCTGCCGAGTCTACTTCATATCGTTTAGCTAAGCACGATCGTGAGCGTTATCCAGACATTATAACCGCTTCAAGCAACGATGCAGTGCCATACTATACAAACTCTAGCCATTTGCCAGTTGGCTACACCGAGGATATATTTAAAGCCCTTGATATTCAAGATGGTTTGCAAACTTTATACACTTCGGGAACTGTTTTCCACACTTTCCTTGGCCAAAAGTTAGAAAACTGGAAAGTTACCATGAACCTTGTTAGAAAAATTGCAGAGAATTATCATTTGCCATACTACACAATTAGTCCAACCTATTCTGTTTGTACAAACCATGGCTACATTACGGGCGAACACTACACTTGCCCAGAGTGTGGCAACAAAACAGAGGTTTACAGCCGTATAACAGGATACTATCGACCTGTTGCAAACTGGAATGATGGTAAGGCTCAAGAGTTTAAAGAGAGAAAAACATACGATTTAGACCGCTCTAAACTTGTTCGAAGAACAGAAGAGTGCATGCATGAAGAGGGTGCAAGTAAAGCGTGCCCTGAAAGTGAGCAGGGTTTGGTGCTTTTCACAACAAAAACTTGTCCAAACTGTAAAATGGCAAAAAGACTACTTGAGGATGGCGGAATTGAGGTAAAAATAATTGATGCTACAGAGAACCCAGAGCTTGCTAAACAGTATGGGGTTACAAAAGCACCAACTATGTTTGTTAATAAAGATGGTAAAAAGCTTGTTTTGAATAATGTTTCAGACATCAAAAAATATGTTGAAGGACAAAAATAGTTTCTATGTTTGATATTATAATAATAGGCGGGGGCATGGCAGGTATGACTGCCGCCCTTTATGCCCTTAGGAATAATAAAAAGGTTTTGGTGCTAGAAAAAGAGAGCATTGGTGGGCAAATAGCCCAGTCGCCAAAGGTAGAGAATTATCCAACCGTGAAAAGTATTACGGGAACAGAACTTGCAGACGAGCTTTTTGAGCAGATTTCAGCATTAAATGTTGATTTTGAGCTTGAAGATGTGCTTAAAGTGGAAAAAGAAGACAATATTTTTATTGTTACCACAAACTATAACACCTATACGGCGAAAGCTGTTATTGTGGCAACAGGTGCAAAACACAGGAAACTTGGAATAGAAAATGAAGACAAGTTTATAGGCAAGGGAATTTACTACTGTGCTATTTGTGATGGACCATTTTTTGCTGGGGAAGAAGTAACGCTAATAGGCGATGCAAATAGCGCCCTTCAATATGCACTTATGCTTGCAGGCTATTGTAAAAAAGTGCATATGATAACACTTTTTGATAGGTTCTTTGGCGAAAAATCGCTTCAAGACGCTGTTTTAAATACAAAGAACATTGAAATAACAAACAACCTAAAGGCTGTTAAACTAATTGGCGAAGATAAGCTTGAGAGTGTGGTTTTTGAAAAAAAAGACAAGAGCACGGTTACTTATAAAACAAATGCTGTTTTTGTTGCAATTGGTCAGGTGCCAGACAATAAGATTTTTGAAAAACTTGTAGACCTAGACAAAAGTGGCTATATAATTTCAAACGAGTCGTGCGAAACTAAAACGAGTGGCTTGTTTGTTGCTGGAGATTGTAGAACAAAAGAGGTTAGGCAAGTTACAACCGCAATGGGAGATGGGGCAATTGCCGCCACCAAAGCTTGTAAATACTTGGTGACCGTAGAGGGTGAATAATGGAAATACTAGGGCTAGAAAAAGTTTCCCTTGTAGATTATGAGGGCTATATATGTGCAACAGTGTTCACTGGAGGCTGTAACTTTCTGTGTCCGTTTTGCCATAACCCTGAAATTGTTAAACATGAGGTTTCGAAACTAGACAGCAAAGAGGTTTTAAACTATATAGAAAGCCGAAAAGGGCTTTTAGACGCCGTAACAATTAGTGGTGGCGAGCCTACTTTGCAACCCGACCTTGAAGACTTTATAAGGGCGGTTAAAGGCATGGGTCTTAAAGTTAAGTTAGACACAAACGGCACGCGGCCTGAAGTTTTAAAGAACCTGATAGATAAAAAGCTTTTAGACTATGTTGCCATGGATATAAAAAATAGTTTTAATAACTATTCTTTAATAACTGGTGTTAAAAATCCTCAGGTTGATAAAATAAAAGAGAGTTTAAGAATTCTAGAAACCTCAAGCGTGCCCTATGAGCTTAGAACAACTCTTGTCAATGAGTTTCACAGCGAAAGCGATATTAAAAGCTTAGCTGAAGACTTAAAGGGTGCAAAAACGCTGTATCTTCAAAAGTTTGTAGACAGCGGGTATACAATACAAGGTGGGTTAACAGAAATAAAAAAATCAAAGGTGCTAGAGTTTAAGAACATTTTAAGCCAAACGATTAAAAATGTGCATTTAAGGGGATATTAAAAAAGAACTTTATAAGTTCTTTTTTTACTTATAATTGTGCGTGTGGATGAAAATGCGTAATTTACTGTTGCATTTTGTTTTTTTGATATGTTATAATTTCATATATAAATTCTAAGGAGCAAAGAATATGGTTCAAAATATTGCCATAGTTGGTTTGAACCGCAAACAGTCCTACGAAATAGCAAAACTTCTTGCTGAAGAGTTAGACATGCATTTTTTTGACTGTTTAGAATTATTTGAGTTTGACAACATACCAAGGTCTTTCCCTACAATGCTAAAGGAGTATGGCGAAAAATATTACCGCAAAAAAGAAAAGGGAATGCTTAAATATGTTGCGGGCTTTTGCGAAACTGTTATTCATCTAGAAAGTGGCATGGCGGAACTTAAAACAAATATTAAAGCAGTAAAAGAGAATTGTCTTTTAATATATTTGCATGTTCCTGCATCTAAAGTAAAGTGCAAACTGGATAGAGAAAAGTATGCTACTAAGGAAGAAAAAAATTTTTTTAACATACCGCCAGCAAGAATTGATGAGCGTATAGAGAATTTAAAGAAAGGTGCAGATATTGTTATTTTGGCATCAAGTGGGTCTGCTTTAAAACTAACAAGTGAAATATTAAGGCAAATAAAGTCGTATTATCAAGTTAATTAAAAAATCTTTAAAGATATTTACAAATTAAGCATTTCATAGTATAATCACAGAGACAAAAGTAGGGGAGCAACTCTTATGAAAAAAGTTAGAAAAATTTGGATAGATGGCGACACTCTTGTTAGAAAAGATGGAGAGAGGCAGGCAGACGACTATTTGCATGGCTCTGGCTACCAAGCAAAGCTAACCGAATTTATCAATCAAAGGGACGCTAAACTTAAAGAAGAGCAAAGGGTAAAAGCTTTAAAATTAAGAAAAACACCTAAAAAAACTGATGAGGCTGGCATTGAGCCAGGAGCATAAACTCTCTAACAAGAGAGTTTTTATTTTTAACAAAATTATGCATAAAAATTTGTTTAAGTGTAAAAAGTTGTAAAGAAAAAGGAAAATTGCCACTAAATTTGCAAATAAATATAATTTACTTGTGTTTTGCAAGTGGTTGACATAATTTTAATGATTTAATATAATATTTATATGACGAATTTATTGGGGTCTAGAGTTGCGTTTACTATTTTCGGGGTTGATATCTATTGGTATGGAATTTTCATAACCCTTGGTATTTTGGTTGCTTTTTTGCTTGCTTTTCCTTTGTGTAAGCGAAAAGGGCTATCAAGCAATGTTCCTTATGAAATACTAATTGCAATTTTGCCTCTTGGAATAATTTGTGCAAGGCTGTTTTCAGTGCTGTTTGATAGTGGTTTAAGTATAGCCGACTACTTTAAGTTTCGTGAAGGTGGAATGAGCATAATTGGTGCGGTTATAGGTGGAGGAATAGGGCTTACTATTCTTTGTGCTATAAAAAAATACAACTTTTTTGCACTTGCAGATGTTTTAGTTGTTGTGTTAATTCTTGCGCAGGCTATAGGCAGGTGGGGCAACTATTTTAACGGAGAACTTTATGGGCAAGAAATAACTAATCCATCTTTTCAGTTTTTCCCATTTGCTGTTAATATTAACGGAGTTTACTATGAGGCGCTGTTTTTCTATGAAAGTGTTTTAAACTTGCTGGGATTTGTTTTACTAATTAGCTTATATTGGAAATTAGATATAAAGGGTATAGCAACTGGTAGTTACCTTGTTTACTACGGAACGGTTAGGTTCTTCTTAGAGCCAAGAAGGCAGGCTGAGTATATTTTAAAGCTTGGTAATATTCAAATTTCAAGGCTTCTTAGCCTAATGATGATTTTAGCGGGAATTGCAATTTTGATTTATGTTATTGTAACATTTGTTAAGAGTAAAAAACTTAAGAAGGAGAAGGGGGAAAATGGCAAAGAAGTACTACACGCAGAGTGAAGTTGATGATTATGTTAGAAAGCTTTTAACAGACAGTGAAATTGCTCTTTCTAAGCAAGCTGAACGAATAGAGAAAGAAAGAAGGGAAAATGCAAAGCTTTCTAAAGAACTTGAGGAATATAAGAAAAAAGAGAAGTCTATTTCAAGGCTACTTGTTTTATCTGAAAGAAAGGCCAAGTTTTTAGAAACAACCACAAGGTCTAGATGCGCCATGGAAATAGAAAGGCTTGCTCGACTTGCAGAAAAGTGGGATAGCTTTTTTAGTGAACTTAAAACTAAATATGAACCTGAAGATAAGGAAAAATTAAACCAATTTAAAGACGAACTTAGTAAAACTATAGATGCAATGCTAGAAATGGAGGATCTTGTTTCTTCTAGCCCACTATCTGATGCAGAGAAAGCCCATGAAGAGGAAATAAATAGACTAAGTATAATTAAAGACAAAAAGAAAACCGAGCTAGACGAAAGATATTCAAGGCTAATTCGTGAGTTTAACATGAAGATTGGTGACAATGCAACAAGAGGTAGGGGCAGGCCAAAGAAAAACAAGTCGGAAAACCTTAAGGATATTGAGAATAATCTCAAAAAGAAAAAGGCTTCGGGAGATGATGTTTATCCACCAGTGGGAGATAGCGGGTTTGACTTTGAAGAAGCACTTAACCCAACAGATAGCCTAGAAGACATTATGAAAGACTTAATTGGAAATTAAGTCAAATGCAAAAATTTGATTAAAATGATAGAAATTTTACAAATAAAAAAACCAAAGCTTTTTAGCTTTGGTTTTTTATTTTTAGCTGTTTTCACTTTTTTTATCCTCAATATCTGCCACAATGCACTCGGTTGAAAGAATGGCTGTGGCTACAGAAACTGCATTATTTAGAGCACAGATTTCAACCTCGGCGGGGTCTATAATTCCTTCTTTAAGCATATCAACAAACCTATCATTTAATGCGTCATAACCAACTCCAAGAGGTTGGCTATAAAATTTTTCAAGTAAAGGAGCAGGTTCTTTACCTGCATTTAAAGCGATTTGTTTAAATGGTGATTCAATTGCTTTTGCTATAATTTCAGAACCATATTTTTCCTCTTTTTCAAGTGCTAAAGTAAGTTTCTCTAACTCTTCTTTTGCATATAGATATGCCGTTCCTCCACCTGGCACAATTCCACTTTTATAACTTGCAACAACGGCAGATATAGCGTCTTCAATTCTTAGTTTCTTCTCGCCAGCCTCAGCTTCTGTTGGAGCACCAACCTTAATAACGCCAACACCATTTGATAGTTTTGCTAGCCGTTCTTTGAATCTAGTTGTATCATACTCTTCGTTAGCATTTGCAAGTTGCTCTCGAATTTTGTTTTTATGCGATTCAATTACATCTTGGTTGCCCTTGCCGCCAATTATTGAAGTTTTGTCTTTAGATATAATGGCGCTACTAGCTTGACCAAGGCAGGCAGTGTCAACATTTTGGAAATCGATATAAAGGCTTGATGAAATAAAAGTGGCACCCGTTAAAACTGCAATGTCTTCAAGCATATCAATTCTTTTTTCGCCAAACAAAGGTGCTTTAACCATAGCGCACAAAAATGTTCCGCGAAGTTTGTTTAAAACTAGGGCAGAAAGAGCTTCTTGCTGTATATCATCGGCAATTATAAGAAGTGGTCTGCCTGACTTCATAACAGGCTCTAACACTGGTAAGAGTTCTGCTATGTTTGTAATTTTTTTGTCGGTTACAAGAATGTAGGGGTCGGTTAACGAGGCTATCATCTTTTCGGTGTCGGTTACCATGTAGGGGGACAAGTAGCCTCGTTCAAAGCTCATACCTTTAGAAAGCTCAAGATAGGTTTTATCGGTGGAAGAGTCGCCAAGAGTTACAGTTCCGTCTTTGCCAACTTTTTCGAAAGCTTCACTTATCAACTTTCCAATTTCTTCATCGCCAGCAGATATGCTTGCAACATTTTTTACGCTCTCAAAAGAGGATACTGGCGTGCTAATCTCTTTTAGTTTGTTTATAACAATATTGCTTGCTCTTTCAATTCCTTTTTTAAGTAGCACAGGACTTGCTCCAAAAGCTATGGCTTTTTGCCCCTCCTTAATAATGCTTTCGGCAATGATAGTTGCGGTGGTTGTTCCATCTCCAGCCATATCGTTGGTTTTAGAACTTGCCTCTTTTATTAAAGTTGCGCCCATGTTTTCAAAGGGGCAGGGCAAAACTATGTCTTTTGCAATTGTAACACCATCGTTTGTTACTAGTGGTGAGATATACTTTCTATCTAAAACAACATTTCTTCCTTTTGGACCAAGCGTTAGTTTAACTGCGCTGGCAACCTTTAAGGCACCTCTTTCTAGAGCCTTTCTTGCTTCTTCTCCATATAAAATTTCTTTACTCATTATATTTTCTCCCTATAAAGTATATGTTTGATTTTAATCAATGATTGCCAAAATATCGGTTTGCCTAATAATAAAAACTTGTTTTTTGTCTATAACAGCATCAACTCCAGCAAATTTGCCATATAAAACCTTATCGCCTGGCTTAACATACATAGTGCTTTTCTTTCCGTCTTGGTTTTCATTTCCCTCGCCAACATATAAAACTTTTCCTATCTTAGGATTATCTCCACCAGAATTTCCAAGGTAAATTCCGCTTTTTGTTGTGCTTGTATTTTCTTCTTCCACAACAACTCTATCAAATAGTGGTTTAATTTTCATAGTTTATCTCCTTATATCTTAGTATAGAATTTTTAAAGCTTATTTCACCTTTTAAAATTTAAGAAAAAACAAGAAGATTTGTAATATTCTATTGTTTTTTGCAAAAATTTAAAAAGTAGCTCATATGCTTTATTGAGAATTTACTCTAACTTATTATAAATTATAGGAGAGTTACTCTGCTTTTGGGACTGACACATTCAAGCGGTTTTTATTCTTTTTATTATTTGAAAAGGTCAAAGAAATTAAATTTATTTGCCATTTTTGCTTGTGTGTTATTTTTAATTACAATATTTATTATAGTTTATAGTATTGTTTTAAATGCAAAAGGCAGTATATTTAGTAGTAGAAAATATTATCTTCTTTCGCTTTACCAAACCCAAAACAAACAAATGGCGATAAATGCTCAAGAAAGCATTATAAATTCTGGCGGAGCGGGATATTTGTATAGTTATCAAAACGAAATTTGCGTTCTTGGCTTTGTTTATTTAAAAGAAAAAGCAGCATCAAGTGTTTTAGAGGCAAACCTCATTAGTTTTGAAAATTCTTCTATTATCGCTTTAAATGCAGAGAAAATTAGTTTAAAATATCAAAGGTTGATTAAGGCAAACAATCTGCTTTTAACAAGTTTTAAGTATATTTCTAGTATAACAGAGGAGATTTACAATTTGTGCATAAGCTACGAAACAGGGGAAATTGATATTGCATCGTTATATAGGCAAATTGAAGTTATTTCCTTGCGGTTTAAAGAAGTGCTGCTTGATTTAGACGATTTACAGCTAGGAGAAAGCGATGAGGAGCAGCTAAAAGATTGTCTTTATTTAAGTTTATCGGTAAACTTAAGCAACATAACCTCGTGCAAGGATGAAATTTATAAAGGGCTAAAAATTGAAAAAGCCTTAAAACTTTTGTGCATTAAAACATGTTTGGAAGAAATAGATTTAAGAAAAAGAGTAAATAAACTATAATGTGTATAAAAATTTGCTAAATGTGCAAAAT
>ENA-OZAF01000460-OZAF01000460.1-human-gut-metagenome-genome-assembly--contig:-NODE-460-length-16647-cov-4.742828_pt1 | contig 16647 bp, 18 predicted proteins | sample MGYA00244207_ERZ653498 | MGnify/ENA primary metagenome ERZ653498 (study PRJEB26926, sample SAMN06165156) | human gut metagenome | biome: ENVO:00009003; feature: ENVO:2100002; material: ENVO:00002003... | reverse complement strand
CGAGATGACGTCGAGTCTCGTGGGCTCGGAGATGTGTATAAGAGACAGATAAGAAAGAGTCTCCATAAAAACCTCACATTGCGGATAAAACTATCTGCATGAACATGTCGCCGTATTCGCCGAACGGCTTTGAAACGAGCCATGATATACCGTAGAGCACTTTATCGGTAAGCCAAGACAGCGGAGTCGAGAGCCAGCCGAGAGCGAGCAGAACAAACACCACTATTATGATATAGCGCTCGTACTTCATTATCTGATAGTAGATTTTATTGGGTATAAGCAGCCCGACTATACGCGAGCCGTCAAGCGGCGGAATCGGAATAAGGTTGAAAACCGCAAGGCTGATATTTATCATCGCGGCGTAGAAGAAGAACAGAAACGCTACCCTTGCGACGATGGAATCGTTTGTCTTGCAATAAATAACAAACGAGATGTTCGACAGCAAAATAAAGATAACGGACATTATCAGATTTGAAGCCGGTCCTGCCGCCGCAGTCAGCGCCATACCCGCCTTGGGATTCTTGAAATTGCGCGGGTTCACCGGAACAGCTTTTGCATAGCCGAAGCCGACAAGCAATATCATCACGGCGCCCATTATATCGATATGCGCCATGGGATTGAGTGTCAGTCGCCCGCTGAGCCTCGGGGTATCATCGCCGAGCTTTGTTGCGACAAGCGCATGGGCATACTCATGTATCGGCAAAGTACAAAATACGACAAACGCACTCGCACACAGCCCTATGAGCGTGTCTATTGAAAATCCGTTTCTCAAAAGAGAGCGTATCATTGGTCAAAATCCTTTCCGCTTCAGAATGTATCGGCATATACCGCACGCTGAAGCCCGAATATATCTGTTACTATTTTTACCCGCATCGCATACGGCATGAGCATATCTGCAATTTCAAGCGTCTGCGACGGGTCGCATTCAAAGATTATTCCGCCGTGTTTATTGACATTCGGCAGCCAGCGTGAAGCAATTATACGATAGAAATCGACGCCGTCCGTCCCGCCGTCAAGCGCAGTGACAGGCTCGTGCATGACCTCTGTTGAAAGTCCGCCGAGTTCATCCGTTCTGAGATAAGGCGGATTTGAAACTATAAGATCAGGCGTTTCGAAGATTTTGTCGTCGTAACCGAGAGTTATATCATGCTGAACCGCCTGCACGTTTGTAATCCCGAGTTTTTTGATATTGCGTTTGAGATAGTGAAAAGCTTCGTCGTATTTTTCAAAAAGCCACACATGGGCATCCGGCCGCTCGGCGGCAATCGTAAGCCCGACACATCCGCTTCCGGCGCAAAGATCGAACACCACCGGATATCTGACATTGCGAAGCTTCTCAAGCGCCAGCTCAACAAGCAATTCCGTCTCGGGTCGCGGGACGAGCACACCCTCGCCGACCTCAAATGTCCTGCCGAAGAAATCCCATTCGCCGAGGATATACTGAAGCGGTTCGCCGGATATACGGCGTAAAACCGCACGCTCAACAAGTTCAGCCTGCTCATCGGCAATATCATCGTCGCAGAGCATTATTTTTGTGCGCGAAAGCCCGGTGATATTTTCAACAAGACAAGATGCGTCAAATGATGCATTTTCTATCTGTGCTGCCCTGAGCTTCTCCGCCGCCGTTCTGAGTACCTGTTCAGCTGTCATGGCTTATATCCCCTTTCAGAATGTTTCAAGAAAGCTATATCAGTTTTCTTCTCCGTTCTCTTCGGATATGTTTTCGGTCTCGCCGACTTCTTCGATATTCTCTTTTTTCTCCTCCGGGTGAGGAACAACTGCGTTTATCGCCGCTATTCCGACTTCTATCATGCTGTCGTCGGGCTCCGCGGTGGTTATGCGCTGCATCCAAAGTCCGGGAGCCGAAAGTATCTTGACAAAAAGATTGTCGTGCCTGCCGGCGTATCTGATGAACTCATAGCCGAGTCCCATAACTATCGGCATTATGAGCACCTTGACACAGATCCACACGGGGCGAATATGCGTAAGAGCCGGGAAAGCCAACGCCACCAAAGACGAGACTAAAATGCTGAGTATTATCATGACAAAGATAAAGCTTGTACCGCAGCGCGGATGAAAACGGCTCTGTTTTCTGACATTTTCGACCGTCATCTCTTCGCCGCTCTCGTAGCAGAATATCGACTTATGTTCTGCGCCGTGATACATATAGACGCGCTTTATCTCTTTCATTTTGGAGACCGCCACCATATAGACAACAAATATGATTATTCGAAGCAGACCCTCAAATATGGTGCGGAGCATTGAGATGTGCTCGCCGGTCCATTTATTTATCAAATCAAACAGGAACGACGGCATCCACACAAACAGCGCAAATGCAAGCGCGAAGCCGAGTACCATTGATATCGCGCCGATGACATTCATCATTTTTTCACCGAAGTGATCGGTTATCCAGCGGTCGAGCTTCGACATATTTTCCTCTTCCTCGCCGAGATCCATTCCGGTCTTTTCAGCTGATTCCATGAGACATCTGTAGCCGAAAATAAGAGCTTCGACAAAATTGACTATGCCGCGTATCATCGGCAGAGCGAAGAATTTATTCTTATCTTTAATTGAATTGAATGTCTTTTTCTCGACCGAGATACTGCCGTCGGGCATTCTGAGCGCCATTGCCTTGCCCTCGGGACCGTTCATCATTATGCCCTCCATCAGCGCCTGACCGCCGACGGAGCCGTATTTAGTTTGAGTTTTTTGCTTCTTCATCGTGTACTTCCTTTTCATCTGTGTAGGTCACCGCTTCTATCGGCAGCGTTATCGTTACGGTGGTTCCCTCATTGAGAATACTGTCAATATTGAGCGTTCCGCCGTGGAGTTTGACTATTTCATCCGCTACGGCAAGTCCGATTCCCGAACCCGCAACGGTATTATCCGTTTTATAGAACTTTTCTTTTACTCGCGGAAGATTTTCCGGAGATATGCCCCTGCCCGTATCACTTATAGATATTTCAAGCACAGTAGGGCTGGTTATCTGGGCGAGCACTATTACTCTGCCGCCATGGTAGTTATATTTGATGGCGTTGTCAAAAATATTGATGAATACCTGACGTATTCTGTCTTCGTCCGCCTCCATCGGCGCGGGCAGCTCTGGGGCGTTGTATATTATCTCTATACCCTCTTTTATGGCACGCTCTCTGAATGTGAACACCGTCTCATCGAGTTCGGCAAGAACATCTATCTTCTTGAGTTGAAGATTCATGCGGTTGCTCTGAATCTTTGAGAAATCGAGCAGCTCTTCAACCATGCCGGAGAGACGCGACGCCTCGCTGATTATAACGCTCATGCCGCGTTTTGTCAGCGCAGGATCGGTATCGCCGACCTGCATAAGCGTTTCGCCCCAACCCTTTATGGAAGTAAGCGGAGTACGGAGCTCGTGCGATATGGTCGAGATGAAGTCATTTTTAAGCCTGTCGGCATCGTTGAGCTCATCAATCATGTTATTTATCTTGCCGCAGAGCTCACCTATTTCATCATCGTATTTGTAGTTTTCGATTCGGGCGCTGAGGTCGCCGTCCGCGACCTTGCCCGCAACGTTGCCTATATTTCTCAGAGGTCTTACTATAGACCGAGTAAATACAAGTCCGAGTATCGTTGATACGGCAATGATAACTGCGGCTATCAGTCCGATTATAAGGCACGAGAAGCCTATTTGCGAATCGACATCTTCGAGTGAGACAATATATCTTATAGCGCCCGCAGCCGTGCCGTCGGTATTCATGACCGACTCGGTCATTGCCATTATCTTTTCGCCGGTGCTGAGCTTTCCGACCCAGGTTGCCTTACCGGAAGCCGAATTCATCGCCTCGATAAAGTCGGGCATATTCTGCTGAGGCGAGACTTCAAAGCCGCTCGAGGACAAAAGAACATTTCCGCTGTTATCGATTATCCATATCTCCATTAAATCGAGCATACCGCAGTTTTCGATAAACTCTCTGCCGGCAATCGCAAACCCGTCTTCGCTGTTTGCGCCGTAAATGTTAAAGAAAGTGGTTATAAGTTCGCCCGAATTAGTCTCGAGCACATTTTTTATCGATGTATAATAATAAGTTCTTATAAAGAGGCAGGCCGCGACCGAAACGGAGAGCACGAGCACCAAAATGACGCTGAATATATCTTTCAGCCATCGCTTTGTTATGCCGCCGATTTTCTTCACTTTGCCTGCCCCCTCTCGTGTTTTTTAATTAATTCAGGCTATCCATTTGTATCCGACGCCCCACATCGTCAGCAGATGTTTGGGTGCGGACGGATTGTCTTCAACTTTCATTCGTAGCCTGCGTATGTTGACATCAACTATCTTCTCTTCGCCGAAGTAGTCGCTGCCCCAGACTTTTTCGAGAATATCCGTTCTCGAAAGCGCCGCGTCCTGGTTGGTAAAAAAGTATTCCATTATCTGGAACTCGACCTGCGTGAGTTCTATCGGGATGCCGTTTTTGGTAAGTGTCCTGTTCCTCATATTGAGTTCAAACTCGCCGGAGGTTATAACATTCGCGTGGGAGCTGTCCGCAAACCCGGCGCTCATCTCTACGCGGCGATAGAGCACATCGACGCGAGCCATAAGTTCAGAAGGCGAAAACGGCTTTGTGACATAGTCATCTGCGCCTATGAGCAGTCCTGAAACTTTGTCCATCTCCTGAGTCTTTGCAGTCAGCATTATTATGCCGAGGTTCGCGTTCATCGCGCGCAGCTGCTTGCAGACCTCAAGTCCGTCAACATACGGCATCATTATATCAAGGATGGCAACATCAATATCGCCGTTGCAGGCTTTGTATTTTTCAATAGCCTGAGCGCCGTCCGCCGCTTCGACAACATCATAGCCGTTTCTCTTGAGGTTGATAACCACAAACTCTCTGATTGAGGACTCGTCCTCGGCTACGAGAACTTTTTTCATTTTGCTGCCAACTCCTTATCCTTGAATATTTTGATGTACGGTTTTATTGATTTGACGGTTATTCCTGCCTTTGCGCCTTTTTCGCGGGATTCAAAATAAACAACCGTTCCATCATCGTTCTCTATAAGATAGTTTTCCGACTTCACGCCCTTTTGGTTCGCGCTGTCTTTTGTTGTGCAGATTATGGCGAAAAGGTCATCGCCGGCAGTTTCGTATTTTGCGCTGTATTCTTTAAATATCCATGTGCGTGTATTGCTGTAGGAATACACTGTGAACTCGCCCATGATATTTTCAAGCGGTTTAAAATCGAGTATATACGAATCGCTTGCGTTGACGAGTGTCTCAGTAAATTCAAAGTCCTTCGATGAACGCACTTCGATCCAGCTTGTAACATTCATCTGCTCGTACATATTCTTCGGAGATTCGTATTTTCGGCTGCCCATCAGCGGGCGCTGACTCGGTATTTCTATTATTCCGTCTCCGTCATAATCCTGCGAAGCGAGCAGCTCAGAGCGCGCCGTAAACATATTTGACTGCGTATCAAGACTGAACATTGGGGTCACAAGCGATTTGATCGAAGCGCTCCAGAAGAGCACTTCGGTTATCGCCTGGTCTTCGCCCTTTATCGCATCAACATATATTCTAAGCGGCGACGAGGGACTTACTTTGTCCGTCTGAATCGAGCAATATTTGCTGATTCCGCCGTCAAGTTTTGCGGTGCCGAACTCATCGAGAGTGCCCGAGGCGTTCATCTTGAAGACCTTCGCGGTCGAGCGCGGCGAATTGTTGTTTGTCAAATCCTGCTGAATGAGGAATATGTCAAGCAGACCGTCAGAATCAACATCGACGTTCTCCATAACAGAATATACCTCGGTACAGACATTCTTGACCGTAAGCTTTTCTTCGTTTCCGGTGCAGACATAGACCGAGAGTATTTTGCTCGCGTCGTTTTCATAGAGACTCTGGGAAACAAGTATCGCAGGGCATCCCGTTTCCGTCATCTGAACGAAGCTGACAAAGTTGACACCCGTGCCGGTGCCCGAGAAGTCATTTACCGAGACCCACTTGCCGTTGACATTGTCGAGCACATTCATATGCTCTTTTGACGGTTCGCTTTCAAGCTTATAAAACACAAGAGCCTCATTGACCCCGTCGTTATCTATATCGTGAAGCACGAATGCGGAGCGGTGATCTCCAGAAAGCGGAGATATCAGAGAAATTTCGGACACGGACGCCGCCTTTCCCTTGCCGGTCGCGGCAGAAAGGAATGCACTTTTAAGTTCGCTGTCAACGCCCGCCGAAAGCGGAGGACGCATAAGCCCCGTGGGCGATTTCATCTTCGTGCCGCTGCACCCGGTAAAAGCCAGAGCAAGCAGGCAAAGCACGAGCATCAGCGCCGCCAGCCGTCTTTTCAAGAGACATTCTCCTTTCCGCCAAAGCCTTATTTTTCATCGTGATATTATACCATATGTTATACAAGCTTTTCAACACCCGAGCACAACAATTCACAAAAAATCCATAAACTCGGCATGCAGAACCATGTACTAATTTTTTCGATTTATCCCCCGTATTCATATAAATTTTAGACTTTATGACGATTTTCTGATTTTTTATTGTCGTATTTCCGTTCGGCAAATTAAAAATGCTTTTATGGTGTTAGTATCAATGGTAATATCAAACCCGGGAGAGCTAAACCATGGCAAAGAAAAAAGCAAACAAGCAGCTCATTTATGTCGTTATGGCAGCACTTTTTGCAGCTATAATAACCGTCGTTACCGCATCTGTTCTTCACATTCCGACAGGTAACGGATATATACACCTCGGCGACTCGTTCATTTTCCTCGCGGCATCTCTCCTGCCCCTGCCCTACGCGATAGCAGCCGCAGCAGTCGGCGCAGGACTCGCCGACGCGCTGACCGCGCCTATATGGGTCATTGCAACTGTGATAATAAAGTCGCTCATTGTTTTGCCGTTCACTTCAAAGAAAGACAAGATAATCAACGCACGCAATCTCATCGCACTTATCCCCGCGCTTATAGTCACCTGCGTCGGCTACTATCTCGCCGACAGAATACTTTTCGGCGCATGGGGCGCGTTCGCAGCAGTCATACCCAATGTTATACAGGTCGCCGCGAACGCCGCTATATATGTAATCTTCGGTCTCGCGCTCGACGCCGCCGGATTCAAGAAAAAGGTTCTCAAATAAGGAGGCTTTCATTTTGGCTGACATAGTTTATACTTACAGAGGCAAGGTTTATCTCAACATAACCAACCGCTGCCCCTGCAGATGTACATTCTGCATTCGCTCAAACGGAGACGGGCTCGGTTCGGCACACACACTTTGGCACAAGACAGATCCAACTGCTGAAGAAATCACAAAGGCTATCGAAGAGTTCGACTTTTCCGATTTTCCCGAGGTCACATTCTGCGGATACGGCGAGCCGCTTTGCGCTTTTGACAATCTTGTTATTGCGGGCAGGCTCCTCAAGAGCAAATATCCCGGCATAAAGATACGCATCAACACAAACGGACTGGGAAATCTTATCAACAAAAAAGACACCGTCCCCGCAATCGCCGAATTCACCGACACTGTCTCAATAAGCCTCAACGCCCCGAACGCAGAGCGCTACAACGAGATATCGAGACCGAAATTCGGCATCGACTCTTTTAAGGAGATTCTGAGATTTGCCGAAGAATGCAAGAAATACATCAAGACGGTCAAGTTCTCGGTAGTCGATGTTATCAGCCCGGAAGAGATAGCAGAATGTCAGGCACTCGCCGACAAGATGGAAATTCCACTGCGCGTAAGAGCCAAAGAAAATTAAATAAATCAAAAGCGAAAGTCCGCTGTCATATTTCAGACAGCGGACTTTTTAAATTACTTTATGAGATAGGCTCTCGACTCATAGGGGCGAAGCGTGAAAGCATTCGACTTATCTTTGCAGTCATAGTTTGAGATAAGCAGCTCCGACTTCATGATATCGAAATTTGCGGGAGCTTTGAACTTCACGGGCTTCTCGGAGAACGAGTTGATAACAAGCATTCTCTGTCCCTCATAGCTGCGCTCGTAGACGAAAAGCTTTCTGCTGAGCTTGTTGTACATCTTGAAATCGCCGTAGATGATAATGGGATTCTCCTTACGGAGTTTGAGAAGCTTTCTGTAATAATTGAGAATAGAGTTCTCGTCCTTCTCTGCCGCCTCAACATTTATCTCTTTGTAGTTATCGTTGATATAGAACCAAGGCTTATCGGCGGTGGTGAAGCCGGCATTTTTCTCTGCGCTCCACTGGACGGGCGTTCTCGCATTGTCACGCGACGCATACTTTGCGACTTTCATGACCATGTTGTGCGTGAAGCCGAGATGGCGCATGGTGTGATAGGCGTTCTGGGTCGAGACATCCTCATACATCTCAATCTCCGGCAGACCGATATTGACCATACCGATCTCCTGACCCTGATATATGAACGGAGTGCCGCTCTGGCAGATATACATCGTCGCGAGCATCTTGCCGCTCTCGACTCTGTATTTGAGGCTGCCGTATCTGTTTATGATACGCGGCTGATCGTGGTTCTCGATATAGAGTGTATTCCATGCCTTACCGTAGAGCTTTGTCTGCCAGTTGTTATAAACATTCTTGAGCTTTCTGAGGCTGAACGGCGCTCTTATCCAGCTGTAGAACAGGCAGTCCGCCTCCATATGCTGGAAGTGGAACATCATATTGAGCTTCTGATCCTTGTTTTCTTCGATGAATTTCATCGCGGTCTTGGGAGTCATCATGGGCGCTTCGCCGACTGTCATGCAGTCATATTCATCGAGCACCTTTCTGAACTCACCGAGATATTCCTGAAGATGCGGCCCGCTCTTGTAATGTTCAATACCCGTAGCAACAGGCAGCGGAAATCCGTTCGGCAGACCCTCGGCTTTGGATATAAACGTGATAACATCCTCTCTGAAGCCGTCAACGCCCATGTCGAGCCAGAAGCGCATGATATCTTTTATCTCTTCGCGAACCTTGGGGTTATCCATATTGAGATCGGGCTGACCCTCGGCAAAGAGATGGAGATAATACTGATTGAGATCTTCGTTATATTTCCATGCGGGACCTGAGAAAGTCGAAAGCCAGTTATTCGGGGGCTTCTTGCCGCCCTTTTTGCCGTCGCGCCAGAAATAATAGTCGTGATAAGGGTTATCCTTGCTCTTCATGCTCTCAAGGAACCACTTATGCTGATTTGAGGTATGGTTTATAACGAGATCCATTATAACCTTCATGCCTCTTGCATGAATAGCTTCGAGCAGCTCTTTGAACTCGTCAAGCGTGCCATACTCCTCAGCGATATCCTTGTAGTCGGCTATATCATAACCCATATCCTCCTGAGGAGACTTATAGAGCGGCGAGAACCAGATAGCGTCAACACCGAGGCTCTTTATGTAATCGAGCTTTGACATAATACCCTTGATATCGCCGATGCCGTCGCCGTTTCCGTCGCAGAAGCTTCGCGGCCAAATCTGGTATACTGCCATCTCTTTATACCAGCACTTATTGGTGCTCATGTTCCGTTACCTTCTTTCTTTTGATTATTTTACCAGCCACGTGTTTTGAGGTACTCGCGGCTGAGCTTTACTGAGTTAATGGGAGTGTCTCCGGGTGCGGGTCTGTCCTGCTCGACAACTACCCACTCCGCGCCTGCTTTTACGGATGCATCAAGTATAGCGGGCATATTCTGAACGCCGTAGCCGACGGGTCTGAATCCGAACGCCTCTTCTGATGCGCTCTCGCCGTCATCTTCTATGCCGATAAGTTCATAGAGCTTCTTCGGCTTCTCCTTGCCCTGCATATAGTAATCCTTGAGGTGGACAACGGGTGCTCTGCCGCTGTATTTGAGAACATACGATGCGGGATCTTCGCCTGCGACGCCGACCCAGCAGGTATCGATCTCGGTCTGGAGTCTGTCGGCGGTGACATCGGAATAAAGAATATCGAGCGCGTATTTGCCGTCAAGCTTTTTGAACTCGAAATCATGGTTATGATAGAGAAGCTGAATGCCCTGCTCATTGCAGACATCGGCAATCTTCTTTATGTCCTCTATCGTGCGGTCAAAGCCCTCTGTTCCGGGGCGTCTGTCCTCGGGAAGATAAGGCACGGCAATATATTTGCAGCCTATCTCCTTATAGGTTGCGACGACCGCCTGTGTATCTGAGAGCAGTTCGTCGAGCGGAACATGAGCCGAAACGGGAGTGAGCCCTGCGTCGGCAAGTATCTTCTTGACCTGCTCAGCGCTTTTGCCGTAAAGTCCCGCGAATTCGACTCCGTCATAGCCGAACTCCTTGACCTTTGCTATAGTACCCTCAAAATCTGCTTCAAGCTCGTCTCTGACACTGTAGAGCTGAAGTGCTACCGGTAATGCCATTGTTTATACCTCCGTATAATTATTGATATATTCATCCTCTCCGCATTTTATTTGCCGGAGAGTTTCAGATCCTTTTCGTATGTTGCCGTCACAGCCTGCATAACGGCGTTTGCAAATCCGTTTTCATTGAGCGCCGCAACGCCCTCGATAGTGGTTCCGCCGGGCGAGCAGACTTTATCCACAAGAGCATAGGGGTGCTCCCCGCTCTCCGCTATCATCTTCGCGCTGCCGAGCACGGTCTGAGCCGCAACTTTCAGCGCAACCTGTTTGTTCATGCCTATTTTTACTCCGCCGCGCGCAAGCTCGTCGATGAACATATAGGCAAACGCAGGAGCCGCGCCGCCGATAACGCCGAAAGCCGAGAAGAATTTTTCGTCGAGCTCGACCGCTTCGCCGATGGATGAACAAAGCTTTGCAACAAATGCTTTCTGTTCCGCGCTGACTCGTCCGTTCGCACAGTATGCGCTCATGGATGCGCCTATCGTGGCGTTTATATTCGGCATGACGCGCACTAGTGCGGGTTCATAGCTGAGATACGAAGAAATAGTCTCAATGGTCTTGCCGGCAGCTATGGAAATTATAAGCGGGTCGTGCTCTTTGAGCTGAGCATCAAGTCCGCCGAGCAGCTTTTCAAAACCGTAAGGCTTGATTGCAACAACTATCTCGCTGCACCCACTCACAAGTTCTTCAAGGCTTGACACCGCATTGACTCCGTAATCTGCGGCCGCCTTTTCGCGCTTTTCTGGGTGGATATCATAGACTGCTATATCTTTTCCCTCTGCCGCACCGGACGACACCATGCCTTTTATAATGGCGTTTGCCATATTGCCCGCTCCGATAAAACCTGTCATATCAAAACTCCCTTTCGGTCAACAATATTTATAAGAGTCCCTCGTGGGACTGAAAATCCGGAATAAAATCTTTCTGCGCCGAACGGCGGCTCTGCACATAACCGTTGTCAAAGCCGAGGTCAATCATTGCATCGAGCGCTATTTCATATTCGTACTTGGAAATGCGCCTGTCAAGAGGCGGATGCTCCGCAGCTTTTGCGCACGGCGTATACTGGCTCATCAGGCTGACTACCGTTCCCTCCGGCAGATTTTCCTTTATCCAGCGAAGCACTTTCTTCGTGTTTGAAACGGCTCCCGGGAGCACAAGGTGGCGTATGATAAGGCCGCGTTCGGCTATGCCGTCGGAGTCGAGTTTAAGCACTCCGACCTGCCTGTTCATCTCTTTAATTGCCTCGGACGCACACTCGAAATAGTCCGGCGCATGTGAATATTCAGCCGCAAGAGCCGCGTCGGCATATTTGAAATCAGGCAGATATATATCAACAAGACCCTCCAGCATTTTGAGCGTTTCCACGGATTCATATCCGCCGCAGTTATACACAATAGGCACAGGCGAATGATATTTTTCGAGTATCCGCGCCACGGAATCCGCATAATGAGTAGGGGTAACGAGATTGAGATTATGCGCGCCCTTTTCAATGAGCCTGTCAAAAGTGCGCATAACATCTTCGTCGCTCATAGGGATGCCCGCTCCCCCGCCGCTTATCTCGCTGTTCTGGCAATACACGCACCTGAGATTGCACCCGCAGAAGAACACTGTGCCTGAGCCTTTTGTGCCGCTGATGCACGGCTCCTCCCAAAAATGCAGCGCCGCCCGCGCGAGCTTTATTATATTCGGGCTCATGCAATATCCCTGCGAAACATCGCGGTCAACTCCGCAGTGTCGCGGGCACAAATTACACAGCATAACGGGTCTCATTCCTTTCTGCGGACAATTATACCATAATGCGCCGCGAAAATAAACAGTGAAATTTATTATAAGTTTGCTTTTTCCCGCGTTATAGTGTATAATCAAATCGGTTAAAACAACGCTTTTCACGAGGTGATCGGATTGCTTCTGACTATCGACATCGGCAACACCAATTTAACAATCGGCGCATACAGCGGCGAAGAGCTGAAATTCGTTTCGAGACTCGCCACCGACCGTTCGCGCACTGAGGATCAGTATGCCATTGAACTCAAGAGCATTTTCGATCTCTACGGCTACGGTTTTGACGAGTTTACCGGATGCGCGATAAGCTCCGTTGTGCCGGAACTGACGGGTGCTATATCGCACGCCGCAAAGCGCATAACAGGCAGCGAGCCCATTGTTCTTGGTCCCGGAGTCAAGACAGGAATAAACATTCTTGCCGACGACCCGTCGCAGGCGGGCGCGGATCTTGTTGCCGCTTCTGTTGCGGCGGCGAATCTCTATGAGCTGCCGTGCTTTGTTATCGACCTAGGAACTGCAACAAAAATCAATGTTATCGACGAGAGTGGCTCTTTCTGCGGGTGCGCCATCGCCCCCGGCGTCGGGATTTCGCTTGAAGCGCTGTCCGCCAAAACATCTCAGCTTCCCGCGATAAGCCTTTCGACCCCAAAGAAAGCCATCGGCACAAATTCAATCGACTGCATGCAGTCCGGTGTTGTTTTCGGCACCGCCGCCATGCTCGACGGGCTCTGCGACAGAATGGAGCAGGAGCTCGGACGCAAAGTTAAATCGTTTGTTGCAACTGGCGGACTTTCGGGCGAGATAATCAAAAGCTGCAACCACAAAATGACATATGACCCCGAGCTCATACTCAAGGGGCTTCGTATAATATACGAAAAGAACAGAAAATAATAAAATTGCATATTAAAAGCAATGCTTTTGATATAGACTCAAAAAATTGCGCTGCATCCTGACGGAGCAACAGCAAGGAGGAAAACATCATGTCAAAAACATCAGCTGCCGCATCGCGGCAAAAACTCGTGCGTCTCGTGCTCACCGCACTGCTCACCGCTTTGATAATCGTCATGGCATTCACACCGCTCGGTTATCTCAAAGCCGGAGCCATCGAGATAACTTTTATAACGATTCCGGTCATCATCGGAGCCGTTCTGCTCGGCCCTGTCGGCGGACTGTTTCTCGGCGCGGTATTCGGAATAACGAGCTTCATCCAGTGCTTCGGAATGAGCACTTTCGGCGTTGCGCTTTTCAGTGTCAGTCCCCTGCGCACTGCGATCGTCTGCATCGTGCCCAGAGTTCTCATGGGCTGGCTGACGGCAGTTATTTTCAAAGCGGTATCGTCGAAAGATAAGACAAGCTTTGTGCAGTATCTTGTTGCAAGCATCGCAGGTCCCCTGCTCAACACGATTCTGTTCACCGGCACACTGCTTCTGCTGTTCAACAACGCACCGATAATCATTCAGCTCAAGGAGCAGTTCGGCTCGGCAAATGTTATGGCTTTTGCCGCTGCATTCGTCGGAGTCAACGGACTCATTGAAGCCGGTGTCTGCGCCGTTCTCGGAACTGCGCTGTGCAAGGCTCTTTCGGTCGCAATGAAAAAGATGAAAATCTGAAAAAATTGAAATTATCTCGGCTGTATCTTAACCTGTTCGGGTTGCGATGCGGCCGATTTTTTATGTCTGCTTGCGCAAACATATTGTTTTCATTGTGCAATATTTACAAATTGTTTTGTGCTGATTTTACAAAATTCGACTTTTGCTATTGCACATGAATGAAAAAAGTGATATTTTCGGTATTAGTACTTTAAAGCATAAGCGGTGATCTAAGCGTGGAAAAGATAATGGGATTTATAAGGCGTTTTTGCACAGCGTCAGCAGCAATAATTTTTACATTTGTTCTTGCAATACAGGCGTTTGCGGTGTCGATAGACGGTTCCGTCTCGCCCGATGAAGTGCGCAGCACCAATGTGCAGATACAGTGCGAAAACGAAAACGGCGGCAACGGCATCTGCGCGCTCGCTACATATTACACCAAAACCGAGAAAGGCTCGCTTTATGTTGCGATAAACGGCGATATCTCATATGCCGATCTGACAAAAGAGAGTCCGGTTGTCTATGAAATATATGTTGACGGCAAAGACCCGATAAAAATCGGTATTACAGGGAAGGCAGAATACGACGAACAGCTGTTCAGCGTCAAATCCTCCGCATCGTTTGCCGGAGGCGGCATAACCTGCGAGACGCTTATAGACAGGAAATATTCATTCGGCGGTGACCCGGAAATTTATGTCAGAGTCACCGATGACAAAGGCATTCCGTCAAAGATGTTTGAAATAGATACATATATTGCCCCGCCTGAGACTACCGCGGAACAGAACAACCAATCCGGCAATTCGGATTCCGATGACAGAGACACCACAAAAACCACAAAGAAATCAAATTCGACCAAATCGACAACGAAAAAAGAGAGCACAACGAAGAAAAAGAGCAAAAGCTCATCATCTAAGTCGAGCACAAAATCAAAATCAAAGACAAATAAATCTAGTTCTTCCAAAACCAACCGATCCTCTAAATCTCAAGGTACCGATGAAGAATATTTAGCTGATGATGTTGATGAAATAGAGACTTATACTCTGCCGAGCGGCGAAAACATGAGAAACGCCGCGAGAGTGAAGCAGGGTGTCACCGCAGTCGGCATAACGGTTATAATTGCGACGGTGATATCAATCTCACTGCTGATATTCAAAAAATCCGGCAAGAAATAGACTCACGAAAAGTAAAAGGTGAGCAAAACTCATATTGGCAACAGCAGTCTGAGCCGATAAACTAAAAACGTCCAAATAACCGACAAAAGGAGAAAGAGATATGAAGGACTTCATTAAGCAGGCGGCGCATGTAAAGCCGGACGCAAATCAGCTCAGACTTATAACCAAAACTCCGTTTTATGCATTCGTGCATTTCGGTCCGAACACCTACACGGGCGCAGAATGGGGGCGCGGCACTGACTCCCTGCTATATTCAATCCAACAAAGCTCGACTGCGACCAGTGGTGTGAAGCATTCAAAGCCGCCGGCATGAAGAGAGCTGTTATCACAGCAAAACATCACGACGGATTCTGTCTCTGGCCGAGCCAATACACCGACTACTGCATAAAAACGGCAAAGGCGATATTGTCAGAGAGTTTTCCGACGCATGCCGCCGCCACGGGCTGAAATTCGGTTTCTATCTTTCCCCATGGGACAGGCACTCCGAGCTCTGCCCGTTCTGCGAGATACAGACCAATCCGGTTTCTCTTGCGGGCGACCTTTCGTATATGTACAACGCCGACCAAAACATCGGCGCGCTTAGCAATATTATATATTCCAAAGGTCTTGTATTCGCTCCGTCGGAAATTGATATGTCCATCCGCCCGGGCTGGTTCTATCGGGACACCGAGCAGGCTCATTCGCTCGAAAGACTCTTTGACACATATCTCAACTCCGTCGGCGCGAACACCACATTCAATCTCAATGTTCCCCCGATGCCCAACGGAAAGCTCAATGATGAAGATGTCAAACGTCTGAACGAGCTCGGCGAACTTATAAAAAAACAGCTTCAAGACAAATCTTGTTTGAAGGCACAACAATCGGCACGAAAAAAATAATGAAGCTCCATGGGCTTGAAACCAACGCTGTATGCATACTGATGGTCTCATCCCGAGACACGCCCGAAATCAACAAAATAGCTCTGTATTAAGAAATGACCTCCGACGCACTTTGACGCATCGGAGGTCTGTTTATCTCAATTTTTATTTTTTCAGCAGGCTTGCCGCCGCTTCGTCAAGGAATATCGTAGCATCGTCATGCTGCTGAAGTATCGACGCCGGGCAATGCGGAGTAACTTCACCCTCAACAGTCGCCTTTATCGCCTCTGCCTTGCTTTCGCCTGTCGCGATGAGCACTATCTTTTTCGCTCTCATTATCGAGCCGATGCCCATTGTTATGGCGTAGTGCGGCATGGCAATATCAGTAAAATACTGCGAATTTGCAGCTATCGTGCTATCGGTAAGCTTTACTTTGAATGCCTCGTCAGTGAACTCATCAGCCGGCTCATTGAAGCCGATGTGGCCGTTTCTGCCGATTCCGAGAAGCTGGATATCTATTCCGCCGGCATTCTTTATAGCCTGCGCATAACCGTGCGCTCTCGGCAACGGGTTCAACGTTTCCGTCAAGGAAATTGACATTTTCGGGCTTTATATCGACCTTCGAGAAAAGGTTCTCTTCCATAAACGAATAGAAGCTGTTGGGGTGATTCTTCGGCAGATCGCAGTATTCGTCGAGGTTGAAAGTCCTGACATCTTTGAAGCTCACCTTGCCGCTGCGATACTGCTCGGTCATATACTCATATGTAGGTATCGGGGATGCTCCGGTTGCAAGTCCGAGAACCGCATTATGCTTTGCATTGACCTCATCGCAGAAAATTTTTCCAACTTCCTCGCCAACCTGTGCCGACGAGTTCAAAACAATAACTTTCATCTGTATTCCTCTTCATTCTTAAAAATCCGCGATAGATTATATC
>ENA-OZAF01000458-OZAF01000458.1-human-gut-metagenome-genome-assembly--contig:-NODE-458-length-16671-cov-4.398772_pt1 | contig 16671 bp, 18 predicted proteins | sample MGYA00244207_ERZ653498 | MGnify/ENA primary metagenome ERZ653498 (study PRJEB26926, sample SAMN06165156) | human gut metagenome | biome: ENVO:00009003; feature: ENVO:2100002; material: ENVO:00002003... | reverse complement strand
GGGTTGCGTCCCTTTCAGGCACCGGCTTTTCAAGTGGGCGGTGCGTTTCAGTCAAAGCCGGAGGATACCTTGCAGGTTTCTGAAATCTCCTGTATGTTGGATGGGCAGCAGATTTTAGAAGAAGTTTCTTTTACGGCGAGAAACGGAAAAATCCTCGCTATTGCGGGACCGAATGGCGCTGGAAAGTCTACCCTGTGCCGGACAATCACTGGCTTATACCGGACGATGGGAACGGTGCAGATTGACGGGGAATATCTGAAACGAAAGCAGCGCACAAACCATTCTTTTTTTGTGCAGCAGGATTCCGATTACCAGCTTTATGCTCCGACGGTTTTAGATGAGTTTTGGATTGGAAAAAAAGAAACTCCTGCTCTAAAAGAGACCGCTTTGGCGAGATTAAATGAAATGGGGCTGGACGCTTTTCATAACCGGCACCCAGCCTCGCTCTCTGGCGGCCAGAAGCAGCGACTGCTTTTGGCGATTGCGGTAGCCAGCAACAGAAACCTTCTTGTATTTGACGAACCGACAAGCGGACTGGATGGGTACAATATGCGGTTGACGGTGCAGCTTTTCAAACAGCTCGCAAAGGAGGGCAAGTGCGTTCTTCTGATTACACATGACATGGATTTAATTGCCGAAGCCGCTGACTGCGTTCTATACCTCGAACAAGGAAAAGTGCGTTACCATCGCAATGTGCTGCGAAAAGTATAGAAAAAGGAGGGGTGCCAATGGCTTTGACATCAGCGATGGAGGATTATTTAGAAGCTGTATTTATGCTCCAGAAACAAAACGGATATGTCCGCTGCGTGGATGTTGCAGAGCGGTTGGGAGTAAAAAAGCCTTCCGTAAGCCGGGCGGTCAGGGAGCTGTCCCAATCCGGCCATCTTGTAAAAAATGCTGACGGCACACTTTCCTTAACGGAAACGGGATTTCAGCTTGCCGAACAGATTTACGAAAAACACTGCTTTTTTACGGAACAGCTTATCGCAGCAGGGGTGGACCCCAAAATCGCGGAGCAGGACGCCTGCGGCATTGAACACGCAGTTAGTTCCGAATCCTTTCAGAAACTAAAGAAAGCATTTGATAATGGTCAGGTGGAGATATGCGAAATTAGCCGTACTTGATTTGGCCGAAACCGGCTGGCAGATCGGCGAGAAACTGCTTGCTCCGCTTTCCGCAGAGCAACGGAGGGAACCTGCGCGGTTTGTTTTCGAGGTGGGACAAACCATATTTGCCGCCCAGGACCTCCCGCGCCGGCTTCATGCCGATGCGGCGCTCCTCCCCCGTCACATAGAACTTCATCTGGATGTTCCGTTTCCGATTTGCCATCTCCATGGCCAACGCCGTGGCGGAGGAAGCGCTCTGCCGGAAAATGGAATAACGTCTTTTGCCGGAACCCGGCGTAGCTGTGCCGGGTTTATTTTGATTTGCCCCTTGACAAATGCTCCCGGCAGTCGTATCATAACAGCGTTATATCACGCTGTTATAAGGAGGCTGCCCCATGGAGGAGAGAACCACTGCTACTCTGGAAAAGATCCAGGAAGCTGCGTTGGCGGAGTTCCTGGACAAGGGCTTTCAAGGGGCCTCTCTGCGGCAGATCGTGAAGAACGCCGGGGTGACCACCGGGGCCTTTTATGGCTACTTCTCCAGCAAGGAGGCCCTGTTCAACGCTCTGGTGGAGCCCCACGCCGCCGCCCTCATGGGCAAGTTCATGGAGGCCCAGACCTCCTTTGCCGAACTGCCCGAGGAGCAGCAGCCGGATCACATGGGGGAGGAATCCCGCAGCTGCGTCCACTGGATGGTGGACTACATCTGCCAGCACCGCCAGCCGGTGAAGCTGCTCCTCACCCGTGCAGAGGGCACCAGCTATGAGCATTTCGTCCACAACATGGTGGAGGTGGAGGTGGAGTACACCCTCCAGTACATGGAGGTGCTCCGCCGCCTGGGCCGGGACATCCCGGAACTGAGCCAGTCTCTGTGTCACATCATCGCCAGCGGGATGATGAGCGGCATCTTTGAGATTGTGATCCACGATATGCCCCGGGAGCAGGCTGTGCGGGATGTGGATCAACTCTGCGATTTCTACACTGCCGGATGGCTGAAATTGATGGGGGCTTGACGCCTATCTTTTTTGGATATTGGTTAGTCTATGCTAACTGTTTTGATAAGGAGGGATCACTTTGAAACAAAAGAAACCAAGCAGCCTGACTCGCATCTTGGGCTATGCGGGCGGGCACAAAAACCTGACGATCCTGGGCTGTATCCTGTCCGCCCTGTCGGCGGTGCTGGGGCTGGCACCCTACCTGTGTGTCTGGCTGGTGGCCAGAAGCATACTGGCCGCCTGGCCCAGCTTGGACGGGGCCGGGGATCTGGGTCGTTTTGGCTGGATGGCGGTGTGGTTTGCCATTGGCAGTATCCTGCTGTACTTTGCCGCCCTTATGTCCACCCATATCGCGGCCTTCCGCACCGCCCGGAACATCCGGCGCGCCGCCATGGCCCATGTGCTGAAGCTCCCCCTGGGCTTTTTCACGGGAAATCAGTCGGGGCGGCTGCGCAAGCTCATCGACGACAACGCCGGGCTCACTGAGGATCTACTTGCTCACAAGCTCCCAGACCTCGCCGCCACGGCTGTGACGCCCATCGCCGCTATCGCCGTGCTGTTCCTCTTTGACTGGCGGATAGGCCTTTTGTGCCTGCTCACCATGGTACTGGCGCTGCTGTCCATGTGCATGATGATGGGCGGCAAGAATGCCGGTTTCTTCCACCGCTATCAAAAAGAGATCGAGCGCATGAGCGGCGAGGCGGTGGAGTATGTCCGGGGCATTCCGGTGGTGAAGATGTTCCAGCAGACGGTCTACTCCTTCAAGGCTTTTTACGCCGCCATCCAGGATTACAGCGATCTGGCCAGCCAGTACGCCATGAGCTGCCGGACGGGCCAGACCTGTTTCCTCACCTTCATCAACGGGGCCTTCGCCCTGCTGATCCCGGCGGCGCTGCTCATCGCCTCCGGCGGGGATGTGCGTACCGTGCTGGCGAACCTGATCTTCTATGCCCTGTTCGCCCCTGCCTGCGGCCAGATGATCAACCGCATCATGTATATGAGCGAGGCGGTGATGGAGGCCGATGAGGCAATCGGCCGGCTGGATGAGATCCTGAGCCAGCAGCCCATGGAGGAGCCGAAGGCTCAAAAGAAGCCGGCCAGCGACGCCGTAGCCTTTGACCATGTGACCTTCACCTACCCCGGCGCCGACCGGCCCGCGCTGGAGGATGTGAGTTTTTCCGTCCAGCCCGGACAGGTGGTGGCCCTGGTGGGCCCCTCCGGCGGGGGGAAGACCACCGCCGCCAGCCTGATCCCCCGGTTCTGGGATGTGGACGGCGGCAGCGTCACCGTGGGCGGCGCGGACGTGCGGGAGCTGGACAGCGCCGTCCTCATGGGGCAGGTGGCCTTTGTGTTCCAGGATACCCGTCTGTTCAAGGAGAGCCTGCTGGAAAACATCCGGGCCGCCCGGCCGGACGCGTCCCGGGAGGAGGTGCTCGCCGCCGCCCACGCCGCTCAGTGCGACGACATCCTGGAAAAGCTGCCCCAGGGGCTGGACACGGTGGTGGGCGCCAGGGGCGTCTATCTCTCCGGCGGGGAGCAGCAGCGCATCGCCCTGGCCCGGGCCATCTTAAAGGATGCCCCCATCGTGGTGCTGGACGAGGCCACCGCCTTTGCCGACCCGGAGAACGAGCGTCAGATCCAAAAGGCCTTTGAGACGCTGACCCGGAATAAGACGGTTCTGATGATCGCCCACCGGCTGTCCACGGTGCAGAGCGCGGACAACATCATCGTCCTCAGCGAGGGGAGGATCGCGGAGCAGGGCAGCCACAGCGCCCTGCTGGAGAAAGACGGCGTCTACGCCGCCATGTGGGCGGACTATCAGCGCAGCGCCCAATGGAAGGTCGGGAAGGAGGCAGCGGTATGATAAAGAAATTACAGCACATCTTCGCCCTCAGCGAGAAGGGGGCCAAGGATCTGGTGAAGGCCGTGTTCTGGTGCTTTGTGTGCAATCTGGCGCTCATGTTCCCCGTGGGGGCGGTCCTATTCACGGTTCGGCATCTTCTGGGCTGCCTGGAGGGCGGCGGCAGCCCCATGGACGGGTTCTGGCTCCATGTGGGCTTTGCCCTGGTGGTGCTCCTGCTGATGTTCGTCCTCCACTGGTTCCAGTACGCCTCCCTCTACATCGCCACCTACCGGGAGAGCGCCAACCGCCGGGTGAGCCTCGCGGAGACGCTGCGCAGACTCCCCCTGTCCTTTTTCGGGAACCGGGATTTAAGCGACCTGACGGCCACCATGATCGCCGACTGCTCCAGTCTGGACCAGATGTTCTCCCACTATGTGCCCCAGCTGTTCGCCTCCATCGGCTCCACGCTGGCGATCGGGGTGTGCATGTTCGCCTGCGACTGGCGCATGGCGCTCGCGGTGCTGTGGGTGGTGCCCGTGGCGGTGGCGCTGACGGCGGGAAGTAAGAAGATCCAGGACGCCTTCGGAACGAAAAACATCCTGAACAAGCGGGCGGTGGTCGACTGCATTCAGGAGGGGCTGGAGACCATCCGGGACATCAAGGCCTGCCACCGGCAGGAGCGGTATCTTGGCGACCTGGAGGCAAAGCTATCTGCTATGGAAGGCAGTTCCATCCGGTCCGAGTTGGCCACCGGCGTGTTTGTGTGCTCCGCTCAGGCATTCCTGCGCCTGGGGCTTGCCACCACGGTGCTCACCGGCGGGGCGCTGCTGCTGGCCGGGGAGCTCTCCTTCCTCTATTTCCTGGGCTTCCTCTTTGCCGCCGCAAGGCTGTACGATCCCCTGGGGGTGGTGCTCCAGAACATCGCGGCCACCTTCAACACCAAGCTGCAGATCGAACGGATGCGTTCCATCCTGGAACAACCGGTGCAGACGGGGAAGGAGGACTTCCACCCGTCCAGCTACGACATCACCTTCGATCACGTCTCCTTTGCCTACCGGGAGGGCGCGGGGGTGCTGGAGGATGTGAGCTTCACGGCCAAGCAGGGGGAGGTTACCGCCCTCATCGGTCCCTCCGGCGGCGGAAAGTCCACCGCCTGCAAGCTGACCGCCCGGTTCTGGGACGTCACCGGCGGGAAGGTGTCCCTGGGTGGGACGGATGTATCCGCGGTGGACCCGGAGACCCTCCTGCGGTCCTACTCCATGGTGTTCCAGGATGTGGTGCTGTTCCGGGACACGGTGATGGAGAACATCCGTCTGGGCCGCCGGGGTGCCACTGACGAGGAGGTGCTGGAGGCCGCCAGGGCCGCCCAATGCGACGAATTTATCCGCAAACTGCCCCAGGGCTACCAGACGGTGATCGGGGAGAACGGCTCCACCCTCTCCGGCGGAGAGCGGCAGCGGATATCCATCGCCCGGGCCCTGTTGAAGGACGCGCCGGTGGTGCTGCTGGACGAGGCCACCGCCAGTTTGGACGTGGAGAACGAAAGCGCCGTCCAGACCGCCCTCTCCCGTCTGCTTCAGGGCAAAACGGTGCTGGTGATCGCCCACCGGATGCGCACCGTGGCAGGGGCCGACCATATCGTGGTGCTGGAGGACGGGCATGTGGCCCAGCAGGGCGCCCCATCGGAGCTGATGGAGCAGGGCGGCCTCTACCGCCGCATGGTGGAACTCCAGAGCGAGAGCGCCCAGTGGCGGCTGGGTTAATTATTCCGTCTGCCCGCCGATCCTGCCGCTATGCGAAAACATCCGGGCGGAGATCCTGCACTGGCTGGGGCGCGGGGAAGGCGAACTGCGCATCCCGCTGTTTTACACGCTGCTTTCCAACGCCGCCCTGCTGGTGGCCAAAGGGCTGGGCTGCGCGTTCTGCATGGACGGCGCGCTGGCCATCCGCAGCGATCCATGTCTGCGGTTCATCCCGCTGGAGCCGCGCCGTATGACCCGCAGCGTGCTGGTGTGGAAGAAGCACAGCCTGTTTTCCCCGGCCGCCTCCCCGTTCATTCAGGAGATCAACCTGCTGCGGGCCCAGATGGAATAACGCTTCCTGCCAACCCTCCGGGGCATTGCCCGGAGGGTTTTGAACTCTGCTCATTCGTCATCCGCATGGACAATAATAAAACATAAGTATTAGACATCAAGCGGGCGCGCGCCTACAATGAAATTGGAAAAGGAAATCCGATCTTTCAAACGATAAGGAGGATGAAATGTATGCGTAAAACGTTGGTAGCCTATTTCTCGGCCAGCGGCGTGACCAGGCGTGCGGCGGAAAAGCTGGCGGCGGCGACCGGCAGCGACCTGTATGAGATCAAACCCGCCGAACCGTACTCCCACGCCGACCTGAACTGGCAGGACAAACGCTCCCGCAGTTCGGTGGAGATGAACGATCCGTCCTCGCGCCCGGCGCTGGCGGACCATGCGGCGGATATGGCGGGCTATGACCGGATCTTCCTGGGGTTCCCCATCTGGTGGTACACCGCGCCGCACATCATCCGCACCTTTCTGGAAAGCTATGATTTTGCCGGAAAGACCATCGTCCTGTTTGCCACTTCCGGCGGCAGCGGGTTGGGGCAAACGGCCGCAGAGCTCGCTTCCAGCTGCCCCGGCGCGAAGATCGTGGCAGGCGGCCTGCTCAACGGCAGCCCCTCGGAAGCGGCGCTCAAACAGTTGGCACAAAGCCTTTGAAGCAGGAAAAGGGAAGGAACCGTATGGACCGCAAAGAAAGAACCGGGCAGAACATGCAGGAGCTGTTCCACAGCCATGCCGCCGGGGACGAGGGGACCGATGCCGCGTTCCTGCAGATCCTGCAGGGCTATATCTTCGGGGATGTGTGCTATACCGGCAGCCTCGATAACCGGATGCGGGAGCTCGTCACGGTCACGGTGCTGACCACCCTCAGCGCGCTGCCCCAGCTCAAGGCCCATGTGCAGGCCAGCCTCAACGCCGGCTGCACGCCGGTGGAAATCCGGGAGGCCGTCTACCAGTGCGCGCCGTTCATCGGCTTCCCCAAGACCCTCAACGCCATCTCCACGATGAATGAAGTATTCATCGCCAACGGCATCGAATTGCCCCTGCCCGACCAAACGACGCTGACCGGCGCGAGCGAGGATGAGCGGTACCAAAAAGGGCTGAAAATTCAAGGGCCCCTTTACGGGACCGAGATTGCCGACCGCTACACCTGGCTGCCGAAGCCCTTTGATAAAGCCGTGCCCCGCTTTTTGACCGAGCTGTGCTTTGGAGATTTTGCCACCCGCACCGGCCTCGACGGCAAGACCCGCGAACTGCTGACCGTGGCGCTGCTGGCGGCGCTGGGCGGTGCACAAGTGCAGGTGAAAAGCCACGTGCAGGGCGCATTGAAGGCGGGCAGCACCAAGGAGGAAGTGGTCTGCGCCCTCGTCCATGCCAGCGGCTATATGGGCATCCCGCGCCTGTTCAACGCGCTGAATGTGTGCAAGGATCTGCTGGAGACGACCGCGTAAAGGAGGAAAACCGCCATGAACATCGTTGTTTTGACGGGCAGCCCCAACAGGAACGGCTCTTCCAATCTTCTGGCGGACTGTTTTCGGCGGGGCGCGGAGGCAGCCGGGCACCGCGTGGAGATCATAGATACCGCCCACGCCGACATCCGCCCCTGCACCGGCTGCGTTCGCTGCGGCTACGAGGGCCCCTGCGCGCAGAAGGACGATGTGGAGGCCATCCGCGAGAAAATTCTCGCCGCCGATATGCTGGCGTTTGCCACGCCGCTGTACTACTATGGGATGAGCGCCCAGCTGAAAACCATGATCGACCGCTTTTGCGCCTTCAACGGCTTCCTCCAGCGCAAACACATGAAATCCGCGCTGCTCGCCGCGGCCTGGAACAGCGACGGCTGGACCTTTGAAGCGTTGGAAGCCCACTATAAAACGCTGGTGCGCTACCTGAACCTCACGGATATGGGCATGGTGCTGGGCTATGGCTGCGGCACACCTTCCATGACGCAGCACTCCCCATATCCCCAGCAGGCGTACAGCCTTGGCAATCGATTGAAGTAACGGCGCCGCGCAGAAAATGAACCCGTTTAGCCGAGTAGCGAAACGGGAGGCTTCGTGTGAAACCCAAAGCGGCCCGCAAAACCATCATCGACGTTTTGATGACGCTGGCGCTGCACCTGGGGCTGCACTGGGGGATGTTCGTATCGCTGACAGGAAAGGCGCTGCGCCTGCGGCGTCCCTCCCGCATCCGGCGGGCGCTGCTGCCCGCCCTCGCGGCGGAATCGCGGCGTATGGGGCGATTGCCTTTATCCGGCGCGAGCTGCTCGCCTATATGCTGGTGCGCACGCAGTTTGTGTTTTTGGATTTCAGCGAGCCTGCTCCGCTGTTTTATCTCGATTATCTGGCCATGATGGGGATGTTTGTGTTTGCCGCCCACTATGGGATGAAGTTTTTGAAACGAAACCGCAAAAAGGACTCCGAGAGCGCTGACTGCACCATCGACGCCGCCTGTGCCGGGGAGAATGTGTAGTATGCGCAGTGCAAGCTCGATTGCCGCGCCCTGCGGCCGGCGCGCTTTGAAATGCGGCCCGCGAATACCTGCGCACCGGCGATGGTATCGGCCCGTATCTGTCCCTTGGCAAGGAACTGAAAAAATGAAGAAACCGCTGATCGTATCCTACTCCTATGCCGGCCACACCCATCGCATCGCGCAGGCGCTGAGCGCCCTGACCGGTGGCGACTGGTGCGAGATCTACCCCTGGCAGCCATACCCGATGGCCTTCCCGGAGCTGCTCGAACAGGTGGAAAAAGAGATACAGGCGAGATATTACCCCCGTCTGCTGACCGGCGCAGCCAGCGCAAGGGAATATTCGGTAATTTTTGCCGGTTCCCCCAACTGGTGCGGGCACATCGCGCCGCCCCTCGATTCCTGGCTCATAAAAAACGATCTGTCCGGCAAGGTCGTGCTGCCGTTTTATTCCCACTGCGGCGGCGTGCCCTGCGATTTCGGCCGCGAGCTCGCCCGCCTGTGCCCCAAAGCGGATATCCGCGCACCCCTGGGGGTATTGGAGGACGACGGCGCGGAACTGCCGCAGCTTCTTCAGGCATGGCTGGACAAAAACGGCCTGCCAACATGGCCTGCCGCCCATGCGGGTTGAACCAAGCAAGACACAACGATAAAAGAGGAGGAAAACCCATGCGCATTCAGGACAAAGCGCAATTTGACAAAGAAAACGTGTTCGGCTTAGGGCAGCCGAACACGGCCTACGCCCGGTATTTTACCGGCAATTCTTACTTAAACCCGCTGACGAAGGCGGGCGAGTGCCCGGTATTTCTGGCCAACGTCACCTTTGAGCCGGGCTGCCGCAACAACTGGCACATCCACCACGCTAAAAGCGGCGGCGGCCAGATTTTGATCTGCACCGCCGGGGAGGGCTGGTATCAGGAGGAGGGCAGGGAAGCCGTCAGCCTGACGCCCGGCATGGTCGTCACCATCCCGGCCGGGGTCAGGCACTGGCACGGCGCCAAAAGGGATAGCTGGTTCTCGCATATTGCCGTCGAGGTTCCGGGCGAGGAGACATCCAATGAGTGGTGCGAGCCGGTGGACGGCGCGGCCTACAACGCTCTGGCATAAGGAGCGGCATTGCGATACATAAAGCCGGGCAATTCCGACCTGACCGTCTCCCGCATCCGCATGGGCTCGCGGGCTTTGGCGATCCCCATAACGGCCAGCACAGCTGGACGCTGGATGAGGAACACTCCCGCGAAATCATCCACCGGGGTCTGGAACGGGGCGTCAACTTCTTTGATACCGCCGTGGGCTACCAGAGCAGCACCAGCGAACAGTATCTGGGCCGCGCCCTGCGGGACTTCGCTAAACGGGAGGATGTGGTGGTAGCCGCCAAATTTCTGCCCCGCACCCAGGAGGAAATCGCCGCAGGCATCACCGGCCGGCAGCACATCCAGAACATGATCGACACCAGCCTGCATAACCGAGAAGCCCTCCGTGACGCGTGGGGTTGCGGCGGCGCTGCTCGAAAAAGGCTGCGTCCATCTCGACTGGATATACTCGCAGCGCATGGACAAGTACTACCCCGGCGACCTCATACCCCGCGACAACGGCGAAAGGGCGATGTATTTCCTCAGCTTCCGCGGCGGGAAAAGCGAGGGCAATTTGCTCCTCGCCTTTAATCCTTGAGCGCCGTTATTGGCACAACGAAGACCCCGTCAGAGCGGAGATACGCGGCGTTGGCCATTCCGCACACGACGCACATGGCGTCCGGCGCTTTGCCCTTTGGGTCTGCTTCAAATTCCCGCTTTATGTCCACGAGATTTTTAGCGGCGGCATCTATCTGGTTCGCACCCAGCTTTATTTCAAACGCACACCACTGACCGTCAGACAATTCGATCACTGCGTCTATTTCCTTCCCGCGATAGTCCTGGTAATGATATAGCTCGCCGCCGAACGACTCGGCGTATATCCTCAAATCCCGTTCACACAGCGCTTCAAAGAGGAAGCCGAGCGTCTCCAAGTCCCCGAGCAGGCTTTGCGGAGTGGCCTTGAGAAGCGCACAGGCGAGGGACGGATCGGAAAAATGCCGCTTTTCAGCCTGCTTCACACGTACCGACGAGCGCATGCCATTGGAGAACGGAGCCTGGTTTTCCGTGAGGAACAGGCGCTTGAACACATCCAGATAGACCGCGACGGTATCGCTGTCTATATCTTTATCATCGACAGCCTTGATGTCGCGCACAAGCGTCTTGTTTGTAGCCGTGGTACTCTCATTGCGCGCGAGCGAGCGGAGCAGCCGCCGCATTTTCGTCGTGTCGCGCTTGATGCCGTCCATGCGATATGCGTCGTCGTCAATAACGGCGTTCAGGTATTCACCCGGCAACAGCGCCGCCTGACTGACCGGCAAGCCCAAACTGCCGGGCCAGCCGCCACGAATAATCAGCTCTATAAGCTGCCTCAAATCCACTTCGCCCGTCATGCACGGCCTTGCATTCCCGGCGCAAATATCCAAAAGCGAGACCTTTCCGCTGGAATCGCCTGATTCGTAGAGAGACATGGGACGCATGCGCAGCCGGGCTATTCGTCCGGCTCCGCTGTGGAGTATGCCCTTGTGATTGGGAGTAGCCGAGCCAGTGAGAATAAACTGTCCGCGCTCCGGGGTCTGGTCGACACGATAGCGCACGGCATCCCAGAGCGGCGGCACCTCCTGCCATTCGTCAATGAGCCTCGGAGCCTGACCGTCCAGAACAAGCTCTGGAGACAGCTCTGCGAGCTGGCGGTTCTGGAAGTTGTTTGCCGGGTCGCCAATATATATCTCGCTCCTGCTGTGGTACGCGGCTGTCCACGTCTTTCCGCACCACTTAGGGCCTTCTATGCACACGGCACCGAAGGCAGCGAGGTATTCGTCCACCTTTTTATCTGCCAGCCTTGGCCTGTATTTGCGCTTATCCATCCGCGTCACCTCAAATGTGGGGTAACAGTATTATATCCCAATCTGGTAGATTTATCAATTGCAATCGGTCAAATTTCAAAGTTCAATTCCTATTTTTTCAGGAAAGACCAGCTATAAAAAGTCAATAGGGTAAGGGAAAAATATTTTGGTGGGAGCGAGGAACACCTGCGCCGGACAAACTAAGCGGCATCACCGCGTTTGCCCAAGAGAGGCTAATCCATATCACTGACAACTATACCGCGTGGACGGCGGTTCCCGGCGCTGTCTCCCACAACTGGAAATACAGCTTCGCCGGCCAGATGCTGATATACGCCCGGCGGCCGGGCGCGAGCGCCTGCGGTATGTTTTCGACGCCTCGGACACGGGTGCGCGGAGAAATTCGCGGCCTTTTCGCCCATGAATCGTCCACGACAATACACTTTCAACATACCGTTCGCGGACTTTTACATCTCCACTTCAAAAGAGACCCAGGCGCGTTTTTCGTGCTCCGGAGGCTCCGGCGGGTACGAGATACATATAGGGGCTGAATATGCCGGAGCTTACGGCCTCGGCGAGCGCTACGACGCGCTCAATTATCTGGGACGCTCCGCCGAGATAGCCGTCGAGGAGAAATTCTGCCGCCAGGGGGATAGGAGCTACTGTCCCATGCCCTTCTTCTGGACGGACGCCGGTTTTGGCGTATGGCTCGACACGGCGCGTGTGACGCGCTTCGGCTTCACGCCGGGAGAGATCATGATAAACGTTCCCAAGAACTGCGAAATCCACGTATTTGCCGGGACGCCGCAGGAGATAGTCGCGGAGTATATGCGCCACACCGGCGCGCCTGAGCTGCCGCCGGACTGGGTCTTCGAGCCGTGGATATCTGCCAACCACTGGGACAGCCGCGCAAAGCTCGAGGCCGCGCTCGACGAGGCGGAAAGGCGCGGCTTTCCCGTCGGCACAGCGGTGGCAGAGGCCTGGAGCGACGAGGCGACGTTTTACTCTTTCCGCAGCGAAGAGCTCTGGCCCGACCCGGCGGGCATGATAGCGCGGCTGCACGAGCGCGGCATACATCTCGTGCTCTGGCAGATACCGGTCTACAAGCAGCTCGAGCCGCACGAGCCGCCGAACGAACAGCTCGAGCGCGACTGGGAGGAGGCCATAGAGCGCGGGCTGTGCGTCATGAACGCCGACGGCACGCCATACAGGATACCGGAAGGTCACTGGTTCGCCGGCTCGATCGTGCCGGATTTTACGAACCCGCAGACGGTAGAGAGCTGGTTCGGCAAACGGCGTTACCTCACCCAGCTCGGCGTCGATGGCTTCAAGACAGACGGGGGGGAATTCATTTTGAGCGGCGAGGCGCGCTTCCATAATGGCATGACCGGCGCAGAGGGGCGGAACCTCTATCCGCTGCTCTATACCAAAGCGTATACGGACTTTCTCGAGCCAGGGCAGATCCTCTTTTCCCGCGCCGGCTATACGGGCGCGCAGACGACGCCAATGCTCTGGGCGGGTGACCAGCTCTCGACCTTTGAGGAGCTCAGGAGCCAGCTGAACGCGGGGCTTTCCGCCTCGGCGAGCGGCATCATATTCTGGGGCTTTGACATCGGTGGCTTTGCCGGCGAGCTGCCAACACCGGAGCTGTATATGCGCTCGACGCAGCTCGCCTGCTTCTCGCCGGTGATGCAGTGGCACTCCGAGCCGGACGGCGGGCAGTTTCAGCTGCTGCAGCCGGGCATTGAGGGAAATAACGAGCGCAGCCCATGGAACATCGAAAAGGCCTTTGGCCTCACCGGCTACGCGGAAAAGGTGAGGGATTGGCACCTGCTGCGCATGGAGCTGCTGCCCTATATCCGCGAGCAGGCAAGGCTCTGCGTCGAGCGGCGGATGCCGCTCATGCGCCCGATGACCTATGCCTTCCCGACCGATGTGCGCTGCGCCGGGATAGACGACGAGTATATGTTCGGCGATTCGCTCCTGGTCGCGCCCGTCACGGCGCCCGGCGTCACGAGCCGCGAGGTCTATCTGCCCGCGGGCGAGTGGTTCGACTTCTACACGGGGGAGCGCTTCGAGGGCGGACAGACCGTGAAGATAGAATGTGCGGAGCGGATCCCGGTTTTCTCGCCGGGCGGGCGCTGGAGAGAAAATGAGGCTTGAGGGCATAATATTTGATCTCGACGGCGTGCTCTGCCGCACGGACAGGTACCATCTGGCCGCATGGCAGACGCTCGCCGGACGGCTTGACATAGCTATGCCGCCGGACGCCGCCGAGCGCACGCGCGGCGTGGGGCGCATGGAGAGCCTGGACATAGTGCTCGGCGAGAGGTCGGGAGACTTCACGCGCGAGCAAAAGCTCGCCCTCGCGGAGGAGAAAAACGCGCTTTACCGCGAATATCTCGCGCATCTCACCCCCGCCGATGCGGAGCCGCAAGCGCGGAAGACCCTGACGGAGCTGCGCCGCCGGGGAGTAAAGCTCGCCGTCGCCTCGTCGAGCCGCAATGCGCCGCTTATAATAGATAGACTTGGCCTCACCGCGCTATTCGACGCCCTCATAGACGGCGGCATGATTTCGCGCAGCAAGCCCGACCCGGAGGTGTTCCTGAAAGCCGCCGCCGCTCTGGCGCTCCCGCCCGCGTGCTGCGCCGTGGTAGAGGAGGCCAAAAGCGGCATAGAAGCCGCCCGCCGAGGCGGCTTCCGCGCCATAGCCTATACCCCAACCCCGCGCCGCCTAACCAACGCCGACGCAGAGATACATACGCTGACAGAGCTGCTGGTTTAAGCAGACCCGGCGGCGGCCAGATTTTGATCTGCACCGCCGGGGAGGGCTGGTATCAGGAGGAGGGCAGGGAAGCCGTCAGCCTGACGCCCGGCATGGTCGTCACCATCCCGGCCGGGGTCAGGCACTGGCACGGCGCCAAAAGGGATAGCTGGTTCTCGCATATTGCCGTCGAGGTTCCGGGCGAGGAGACATCCAATGAGTGGTGCGAGCCGGTGGACGGCGCGGCCTACAACGCTCTGGCGTAAGGAGCGGCATTGCGATACATAAAGCCGGGCAAATCCGACCTGACCGTCTCCCGCATCCGCATGGGCTGCATGGGATTGGGCGATCCGTCCGGATACCGCCGCGGGCGCGCAGGGCCAGATCATGGCACTGTCAATTGCAAAGGCATGCGGCGCGCCCTATTCCGGCGCGCCGCCTTTTGCATCGCCGCCTGCCTGCGCGGGCTCGATGCTGTCCGGCGGGGGAGCATACCGCCCTGCGATGGGCTTCATTTTATCGATCGGATAGGGGGAGGCGATGCGGCGGCAGCGGCAGACGGAGAGGACCTCTGCGACGCACAGCATCCCGTTTTTCCCGACCGGGACGACGACCCGGTCGCCGATGTCGATCGTGGCGTCGTCCGTGCGGTAGTTGTATACCTGCGCGCTGCCGGCGAGCTGTACGCCGCAGACGCGGTATTGCGCCGTATCCTGCGCATCCACACGCCGCTGCGCCTCCTGCGCCTGCCGCGCGCGCGTGCGCGCGGCGTCGATGGCGGCCAGCAGCGCGGCCTCTTCCTCGAATTTGTGCGGATCGATGCCAAAGCGCAGCGCCTCGGCCCGGTGCGCCGCGCGCCAGATCTCGCGCCGCGCATCCTCGGGAGCGGCCGCCGCTTCCCGTCCCGCCGGAGACGCCGCATCCGGCGCGGCGGCGCTTTGCCCGGTAGTTTCCGCCGTGATTCGGCATGGTATGCAGATCGCGTCCGACTCCTCCCTGGCCGATGCGGCGAACGCCGCCGCTTCCTGCGCAAGCTCCGGCAGCACGCGCTGCGCCCGCGCAGACTCGATCTGATGCAGGGAGGGGACGGCCTGCTCGAGGAAGGCGCGCATGGCCTCCGGGGTGATCTGCCTGAGGCGGCAGCGGATGACGAACGACCGCACGATCTCCCGCAGATCGCGCGTCAGGCCCCTCGGGTTGCACAGGATCGCCCGCAGGATCGCGCCCGCCTCCTGCGGCGCTCCGTCCGCCAGCGCCTCTACGGCAAGGAGCTCGCATTTTGATGCGGGAAATGCCGGCCCGTTCGTCAGCAGGCCCGCGGCAAACGCCGGGTCGGAGCCGAGCGCGTGGGCGGTAAGCCGCATAAACTCCGGCGGGAAGTCGTCGATATGGATGAGTAGATCGTTGTACGGCGTGCAGAAATCCTGCATATACGCCTGATAGGGACCGAACTCCGCGATAAGCCAGCGCCAGACCTCAACGGCCAGCGCGGCGTCCGCCTCCGCAAGCTCCAGCAGCAGGTCGCGCACGTAGGTGAGCGGCTCGCCGTCCTCGTCCGGCACCTCGATGGGGAGGGTAAAGTTTTCCTTGGCGGCCTGTGCAAAGAGAAAACCCTTGTACATCGTGAGGTATCTGCCGGCGACGGTTCCGGAATGGAGGATGAACTCGCAGCGACCGGCGATGTCCCGGTTGAGCCGCTGCCAGCGGACGGCGTCCGGCGCATGCCGCATCTGGTAAAGGAATTTTGCGGCGGCGTACTGGCGTACGGTGCCCTGCTCATCGCGGAGGATGCCGACGGCGGCCTCCGCCTGTGCGAACGCCCGCTCATAGGCGGTTTTCGTCGGGTAGTTGGCCGGGTAGACGCCAAGCTCCGCCGCAAGCGCTTCGGTATCGCCGCAGTCATCCCGCCAGCAGCCCTGTGCGGCGGCAAGGGCGGCGTCAAACGCGGCTTCATCCGCAAAGCCGGCCGTGTCCAGCCCGGAGCGCAGCCCCTCCGCCCGGCGGACGTCCCGCCAGTTTGAGCCGGGCCGCTCCGATTGTTCCGGCCGCTGCGCCGCATCCGGCGGCCGGCGGCCGCATAGCGCCTCCCGGATCGCCTGCTCGAGCGCCTCGGCGCGCTCATCTTCATCCGCATATTGCTCCGGGTTTACGCCATAGCGCGCATATGCGCCGCTGTCGCCCCTCAGGCGTTCCGCCATGGCGCTGGCAAGATCGTCGTTAAAATCGTCCTCGTCGTCGTACTCTTCGGGGTCCACGCCATAGGCCGCTCCCTCAGCCCGGCGGGCGTCCTGCCATTGACGCTGCCGCGCCTGCTCGAGCGCGTCCTCAAAATCGTCCTCGTCGTCATATTCCTCCGGGTTCACGCCAAGCGCCGCTCCTTCAGACCGGCGGGCGGTCTGCCATTTCCGGCGGATCGCCTCCTCGAGCGCGTCCTCAAAATCGTCCTCGTCGTCGTAACTGTCTCTTATACACATCTGACGCTGCCGACGATCTTACGCG
>ENA-OZAF01000449-OZAF01000449.1-human-gut-metagenome-genome-assembly--contig:-NODE-449-length-16854-cov-6.232038_pt1 | contig 16854 bp, 12 predicted proteins | sample MGYA00244207_ERZ653498 | MGnify/ENA primary metagenome ERZ653498 (study PRJEB26926, sample SAMN06165156) | human gut metagenome | biome: ENVO:00009003; feature: ENVO:2100002; material: ENVO:00002003... | reverse complement strand
TCTATGTGGATGGGATCTACCTGCGCCGCAACTGGGGCGGAGAGTTTGAAAATGTAGCTATTCTGGTGGCGATTGCGGTCAACGAGGACGGATACCGTGAGGTTTTGGGCGCCGCTGAGGGCATGAAGGAGGACAAGGCCAGCTGGGTCAGCTTCTTCCAGTGGCTGCGTGGCCGTGGCTTGGATGGGGTTAAACTGGTGGTTGGCGACAAGTGTCTTGGCATGCTGGAGGCCGTGGGAGAGGTGTTTCCTGAGGCCAAATACCAGCGCTGTACCGTACACTTCTACCGCAATGTGTTCTCAGTTACGCCTCGCTCTAAAGTGAAGCTGGTGGCCAAGATGCTCAAGGCAATCCACGCTCAGGAGAGCAAGAGGGCAGCCCGAGAAAAGGCCAAGGCGGTGGTGGAGCAACTGCGTTCCATGAAGCTGAAGGAATCTGCCAAGAAAGTGGAGGACGGCATTGAGGAAACCTTGACCTACTGCGATTTTCCCAGTGAGCACTGGACCCGTATCCGCACCAACAATGTCATTGAGAGGCTGAACCGGGAGATCCGCCGCCGTACCCGTGTGGTGGGCAGCTTCCCGGACGGCAACTCGGCCCTGATGCTGGTCTGTGCCCGGCTGCGCCATGTAGCCGGCACCCAGTGGGGAAACAAGAAGTACATGAACATGAAGCATCTGGAGGCTACCATTGAGGACGTCTCCATTGCTGGCTGACTTCATTCACCACAGAGTCTGCAAACCAATTTGCGAAAAACTCTTGACACTACCACTCTTGACACTACCATTGACACTGCCTTTGAGAAAAATCCTTGACTCTACCGGCTACTGTGCTTGCTCATGCTTAACAGACATCACCCACCTGACGTGGTTTAAATTATCCGCATCAGGTGGGGGCATCTGTTGTCCGTATTTTACTGGTGAGGTTTAAAATTCTATATTTCCTGCCAGTGGTTGTACTATCCTTGTAATCTGTGGCAGTTGACGGTTAGCTTCTCGTTTTTCTTTTGGCGCGTGCGCGTGATAGGTTAATACAATTTGTATTATTTAGGATGGCCCTTGATAACATAAAATGGTGGCTGATTCAGTACGTTTCTGACAGTATCATGCTCTTAATCCTCATAACCAATTGCAGGATCTCCAGGGTATTCTCCGTTCATTCCTGCATATGCTACATGCTCGTAAGTATTGTATAATCCCCAGTATTTTAAATAATCCGCCTCTTCAAAGTCATTAACATCCGCCATAATCCACCAGATACATTCATCATCTAAATCTGAGGTCTCTCGTCCTGGCAGGTACAAATAGAAATAACCATAATCCGTCATTCCGCGGGGCTCTGTGTATACATAATACAGTTGCTCTCCATCAACTGTTTCCTGTTCCCACGTGCCCGGAGTGTTATTATACTTTAAATCTTTTACCTCAAGCTTAAACTCATAGTTACTCACCTGCTCTACGACTTCAAACCTACCCGTAAAATCGCAGCACCAGTTATACCATGTATCGTATTCCTCCGGCAAACCTTCAATGTAGTATTCTGAGGCTTCTCCGTAATAACTACCATAATAGCCCAATTCTGAATCGATATATCTTCCAGAAAAACTGCCATCGTCGTTGATATATAGTTGAGTCCACCAGCCTCCGGCACCTGCAGAAAAATAAAAATAATCAGGTAATAAAGAAAAGATATTCTCCGAATTTACTCCTCCAACATAACCATAAGGCGTGCCTACAACAGTTAGGCTGTCACTAACTGTGCCAATATTAACGATGATTGTACACTCTCCATCACTCTTCTTAGTCAGTGTACATTTCATTCCGTCATCTGCCGGAGCTATACTGATAACGCTAGGATTACTGCTCACCCATATTATATCTTCCGCGTTCACTGCTCCGTCGGAAGAAATATCCGCACTTATTGTTAGCTTACTGCCCTCATCATACATATAAAGGTGACTGCCGCTTGCTACACTTCCGTTATATTTTAAAGTAATGCTATCAACATAAGGCGTAACATATGTCGACTCTGCAGGCGGATCCGTGGTAATTTCATCTTCATCGTCTGGTGAGTTAGCCGCAAACTCACCGTCAGTAACTTCACTCATTTCAATACTAAACTGTGCGTCACCATCGTTGAGTTCATATACTAGTTGAACGCTAATGCTTAATAAATCTGTTTTGTCCTCTACAGCAATTACACAATTTACTAAATAGAGGCTTTGCGCGCTATCCTCTTCTTCTGAAATCAAATCAATAGATACTATATCCCCATTAACTTCACTTTGACGAAGCAATTTTGCTGCGTCAGTTATCATATCGTTTTCATCGGGCAGATGGTCATCGCCATTTAAAGCGAAGAAAAGGATAACTCCAATGGTACAAACAATGATTACAATAAGCGCGCTTTGCAAAACAGTAAGGTGTTTATTTCCATTTGTGCGTTTAGAGCCATTTGGGGGTTTTGTATTGAGAGTAGGCCTGCCGGGTTCTTGCTCTGCAGTTTTTGCCTTATGCTCATCTTTTTGCGTTCCTGTTTTGCGTTCATCATCATTGTTGCGTTCTTGTGGTTCACTGGCAGTATCCTGTTCCTCTTTTGGCACAGGCAAAATTTCTATATCTCTCAGTTCTTGATTGATAAGAGTTTTGCGTTCAATGTCAGGTTTGGCTTTTTCGCCGGCGAGTCCTCTAAGGAACTCCTCTATGCTCTGGTACCGATCTGCTTGATTGACACTCAGCCCTTTCATAATTGCATTTTCCACGTTAATGTCAATGTCGTATATGCCCAGGGCTGATGGCGTTTTAATTTCATCACAATGTAGACGTTGTGGTGCATCGTCTGGAATGATTCCTGTTATACACACGTAAATTGTTGCACACAACGCATATATGTCCGTCCAAGGCCCCTGTTTACCTTTGCTTCTATATTGTTCCTCGGGCGCAAAGCCAGGTTTGATGACAATTGACAGGCTTCTACTGGCTGCAGCAGATACAAATCTGGCAGACCCAAAGTCTAGTAGTTTTGCCTTATTCTCGCCAATTATCATAATATTGTCTGGGCTTATGTCTCTATGAATAATACCTTGCTTGTGCATGGAACTTAGAGAATGCATGACTGGCAGTAAAAGCTGTATAGTTGTTTTCGGCGATAGTGTACCCCTATTAACAAGATGTGCCTTCAGAGTTTCACCTTCGAGGTACTCCATAACAATATATGCGGTATTGTTCTCCTCAAAGTAATTTTGTACATTTACGATTCCTTGTTCGTCAGAAAGCTTCGCAAGCTTCCGAGCTTCAACGAGAAAACTTTGCTTGCCTTTCTCAAAGAACTCTTCGAAATCCTCTGATTTATTTGCTAGCACTTGTAAAGACGAAGCATTGTTTCTGTTCACACATGTGCTGGGGTAGTATTCTTTAATTGCTACTCTTATGTCAAGAGTCGTGTCCATACCAATATATGTTATACCAAATCCGCCCTGGCCAATCGCCTTGCCAACGTAATAGCGGTTGCAGAGAATTGTTCCCGGCTTCAACTGATGGGGAAGAGAAGTGTAGTTTTGTTCCATACCACAAAATGGGCATTCTTTATCCCCTTCCAATAGTTCTCTCATGCAATAAATGCAGTAGTGTTCCATGCTAATCTCCCGCCCTTAATTCCCCTTTATTACAGCTACAGCTGTGCTATTGTCCATCTCTTTACATCGCTGTCCGCGTGTATTGCATATGCATTTAAGCCGGCTCAACCAGGCAGCCGGCGTTTCTTTGTTATAACAGGTTTTCATTTCGCTCTCGTACACATTTTCCCAAAATCCATCAGAGCAAAGAAGAAGAGCATCATATGAAGCGTTATCAAAGGGCTTTATGTCTGGACGAACAATATCATTACATCCCAAAGAACGCGTCAAAATGTTCCTGTCTGTATGCGTTCTTATCTCGTCAGGCCCGATTTCACCGACTGCTACTGCCATCTGTGATACACTGTGGTCACGACTCTGGTACACTATCTGACCGCTTTTAAACGCATAGATCCTTGTGTCTCCAACATGAACGGCAAATGTCGATTTTTCATCGACATAAACAATTGCTATCGTTGTCTTCATGTCTGAACACATTTCTTTCTGTGCCATTCTTACGGCGCTGTTGGCTGCCTCGACGATTTCATTCCAATCCAGTATGTCGCGGTTTTTGACGGATCTAACAACAGAATCAATTGCCGTATTTGCTGCTACTTTCCCCTTGTCATGACCGCCCAGCCCATCAGCAACAATAAAAAGCCACGAATTATCGCCTACTTTCTCGGCATAATACGCGTCGTCGTTTTGGCTTCTTGTGCCGATAGCTGTATATGAGTCGAACAAAAGCGTGATAATCACACCTTTCGTATCTCAAATATATATTTTTCGTTTGCTATTCCAATCGTATCTCCATCATGCAGCTGATATTCGTATTCTGGAACAAGCTTTTTATGATTAAGCAAAGTCCCATTCACGGAATTGTTGTCCATTAGATACCAGCGGTCTAGCACTTTTGTTATTCTGGCATGATACCTCCCGACTGAGCTGTTTCCCGGAACGATAAAGTTACACTGCTTATCTGAACGCCCTAATCTATATTGGACTTCATTTAAAGGCGTCACTTTGCCAGTTTTACAGCAGAGTATTACTGCATGAAACTCCGAATCTTTTTCCTGAGATTTCTCACTTTCCTCATGAGCTTTTTCTTTAGGCTGTTCAACTGTATAGAACCAGCCAAAACTAAATGGATCACGTAATTTCCCCTCGTCTGGCTCGTCATAGTTTTCCGAGGAGGATACTTTAATATCATCACGAGGAACTCCAAGGCAGTCAACAAGAAGCCCTGAGGAATAAAGCTTTGAATAAAACTCCGCTTCGGTAAGCGTATATTTAAAAATTGCCTGAGTAGCTGATAACTGCATTTCCATCCCCAAAGAAAGCTGCACTTCTTCAAGAACAACAGAAATAAAAGGCTTCCTCTTGAGGAGCGCAAAGTTGATTTCACGTTTGCAGTTGTGGGACTCAAGCGAGTGTTTGGATATAAAAGCTATACAGACGCTACCACCGTTTAAATGCGAAGCTATAACCTCAGGCCACTCAGACCCGGGATCAATACCTTCATCGTACCAAACGCGATAACCATCTTTTGCTAATCGCTCCACAATAGGAAAGATGTACTTATTGTCTTTGTGACAGTAACTTATGAACACATAGTTTTTGTCACCCTCGTAGGGCTTAACAGAGCATCGAATAGCCATGTAGCTAACCTCTTATTGTCCGCTTTCTATTTCTAGGATTTCCGAAAAGCCTGAATCCTTAAACGTCTCCATTACTTCCCCCGTTACCCCTGTTAATGTCATTTCGGCATCATCAATATTATCTATAAGCTGTTGAACGGACAAAAGTGTCCGCAAGACTGTGCTCGCAATATAGCTTACGCCTGAAAAGTCGAGCCTGAGTTTGTGGCAGACGGTAAGTGCTGCCATGACCTCGTCTTCGAATTCTAACGCCACTAAATTGCTGAGTTGTCCATTTAGTAATATATGCATGACCCCGTCTGAAATCTTTTCAGATAGAGTAAAAAGCAATTTATCATCGTCGTATACACTTAAAGTTCCATTTTTTACTTCGCGGCGCTTCATGTTTCACCTGCCATTTTTGTCAGATCTCTTATGAACGTAGCGCAAAAACTCCTCATAACTCATTTGATTGCCAGAAGCGGCAGAAACGAAATCGAGGTCATTCTCTTCAAGTTCGCCCTGTTCCTCATTTCTAATGATGGTAGAAGGCTTATCATCATCAATGAATGAGTTTGACTGTGTTATTAATTTGAAGTATCTTTCAATGCTATTCATAGGCCATTTACTCAAATCAATCAATTCACTATCGCCCCTAATAAATTATCTCAACCGTTGGGTTATTAACTTAAACAATAAATTGGCCAGCCTGTTGTATGATGTTTTTAGCAGGCTGACCATTCACTCCACATCATTCAACCAATTGAATTAATAGGCTTGTTTTTATAGTCATTGCTTAATTCCCAATATCCCCTAACTCACGAGCTCTTTATCTGGTCGGTCTCAAAATTAGTATAGCATCGTATACACTATTTCTTCAAATATCCAGCAGTAGACCATGCTGCCAACCCACCGACAACATATGGAGTGGCTACACTCGCAGCTGGGCAAATACCGCATAGGCACCCAAAGCCAAAGCCTGCTGCCATAGAGGCTGTGGTACGAAGGGCTCCTCTCCAAAAGCCTCCGCCCGCGACATTATCAAGCTGATTTTCTGAAAGTTCGTTGTTCAGATCAGTTTCCTTTAGTTTGAGTATTTCATTCAAACCATCGTTAAAAATCGAAGTTATTTCCTCCAAAGATATTTCAATGCCATTATCAACAAACACTTTCTGAGCGGAAACAGCATCTTGCGCCATCATAAGGCTTCTTCCAAATCCGTTTTCCACAGCTAATGTATCTACAATACGCTGGGCAAGTGAATCCTTTACAATCTTCTGCATTGTTTCTCCCTCTATTCGCATTATTTTAATCAATTTCAATATAAGGACTTACTGACTTCTCTAAATACACATTGAAAGTTTACAAAAGCAATCATAAAACTAGTTGCCAAGTAAGTTAAGAATCTGAAAACTTGCCGATGGAAATGTCATTTAAAAGGATTATAGCTGTCAATAAGCCCGATGGCCCACATAACATCTTTATTTGAATATGATCTACTATTTCCTTTCGCGTCATCATAAAGCGTACGCCCAACAATACCGATTGCCTTGCCAAAGTTCCATGCGCTTTTGACAATCCCACCACCAGAAACATCTTCAAGTTCTCTTTCTGAGAACTCAATATCTCCAGCACTCACCACGGCTTTCATAGCATCGAAATCAAGCTCAATACCTTCATCAGCAAGGGTCTTTTTGACTTCCTCAATATCATCCATCTTCTCGAGCTTCTTGAGGAATTCCTCATTGCCAAACAGTTCCATAGCCTTTTCGTTCATTATTAGCACTCCTTTAGTTTTATTTTGCAACAAGCTTTTATTTGCTCACTGCGTTTCTGCTTATATATACACGACGAGCCTTGAAGTGTTACATATATTCTAAAAGAAAACTTACGCCAGTTGCCTTGAGGCCAATTGGTAAAATAGCCCCTTGCTGTTCATGAGCTCTTTGTAATTACCCTCTTCAACTATCTTCCCGGCTTCCATCACAATTATCCTGTCGCAGTCAATTATGGTACTGAGCCGGTGGGCAATAACGACACGTGTCGAATCTAGCTTTTCCAATGTAGCACAGACCATGGATTGAGTTATATTGTCAAGTGCACTGGTGGCTTCATCGAAGTATAAAATCTTTGGTTGTGAGACAATAGCCCTCGCAATGAGAATTCTTTGCTGCTGGCCGCCGGAGATTGTACCGCAGTTTTCGCTGAGCACAGTGTGCAGACCCATTGGCATATTGTCTATGTCGTCAGCAAGGCCAACTGACTTCACAACTTCTTGGACTTGCTTCATGGTCGCGTCAGGCTTTGTGAGCGTTATGTTCTCATAGATACTTCCGGAAATCAGGCTGCCTCCTTGAAGGACTACGCCAATCTTCTTTCTGAGTTCTCGTTTATTAACGCTCTCTATATCTTTATTATCATAGTAGATCTTCCCTGCGTTAGGCTTTTCAAACCCAAGCAGCAACTTTAGTAGCGTCGATTTACCGCAGCCAGAGGGTCCAACGATGGCGACATACTCACCTTGTTTAATTTTCAGATTAACACCGTCAAGTACAAGCGGTGTGTCTTCGCCGTATGAGAACGAAACGTTGTTGACTTCTATGTCGCCTGTAAGTTCTCCTGGTATCTCGCTCGCCTCGTCTGTTTCTGGTACTTCATCCAGTATTGGCTTTATCCTTTCTGCAAGCGGAGCTACGCTCTTCAGTCGAATAAGGTTTTCTACTATCTGGATTACATACGCAGCAAATGTTCCAAAAAGGCTGTTAAACGCAGCAAAAGCTCCATAGCTTATATCTTGGTTGGTTTTAACAATGAGTACATATAGGACACAGGAAAAAAGGCTCCCAGATATCAATGACAGTAACGTTTGAATGCTATCAATTTTGTTTGACTTTTCCTCGTATTCTCTGAGCTTGACATACGGCTTAAAGTATTCATAGACTGCCCTGTCTTCCATGCCGGCAATGCGAATTTTATCAATGCCATTCAGGAACTGAAACATGATTGATTGTGTCTGGCCGTCAAGTTCTGCAGATTTTGCCTGATATTTAAGCCCGCGCAACGCTACGAAGTAAAAGCATACCGAATATAGTGTTACCATTAACAACCCTGAAGCGGAAAGCGTGCCAGAGTACGGTAGCATTCTAAAAAAGTAAACAAGTAAAAATACTATGGCCAGTGCGCTCGTAATTGCAGAAGATGCATAAGCGTTAACTATGGAGGATGTATACATTACACGCTGAGCTAGATCTGCCGATTCAAATCTTCGAAAGAAACTCTCTGGCAGGCTAAATAAACGAGAATATACCGCCGCTTGCATATCATAGGACATCTTGCTGGTAATTCTAAAGTTTACGAGGTTCTTTACGATGCTGAACATGACATTAGCAATCATAAAAGATGCAGCAAATGAACCTAATTGCAAAAGAACATTTTTTGCGCCAAGTGGAATGTATGTATCATATAGCGACTGACTGATAGTAGGGGTAATAATACCAATTAGTGCTGTTAGCAGAGACAATACAGTCAACCATATGATGTCAGAAGAACGAACGCTGTCGAGGCAGAAACGCACTACGTCCTTCTTTGACACCATAGAAGACGGCAGCGGCCTGTAAAACATAAACGCCTTTGGCTGTAAACCAGCAAGCTGCTTGTAATCCAGTTTTGAGCTATCCCCGGTTTCTACGTCAATGGCAATATACCCGTGTCCCTTTGGGATGCACACAAGGGGCTTCTTTTCATTTGAGAATCCAATAAACGCGCCAATATCGGATTTGTACCAATCGCGATCCAAAAAGATCTCTCTATATGCAAAGTTGGAAATCCTCGCTACATCTTGTATGGCAAATGCGTTCCCACATGCTTCACACACTTTTTCAAAAGACGCAATAGGCATCTTTAATATAGAGCACAACAGGTTTGCCGCATCATAAAGCAGATTACCTGAGGCAATATAGTCCTCAACAATATGTTTCTTACCAAACGAATTGATAATGAGCTGACGCACGTTGGCGGTTGATTGTTGTCTCTCTTTCTCAGTCCTGCGAATAAATCCATCTTCCGTTACGATATTTGTTTTGTAACGGTCGATGATTCCGCCGTCAAACCCCTCAATTTCATAGTTGAGAATATGAGTCTTTTCTGCGAATCTCTTTCTTAGCACTTTCGTTGAGCCGTTTCTAATCACCTCCAAAACAGCTTCTTCTTCCGCTGCCACAAAACAAAAGCGCCAATCGCAATACTCGTCATCACGGCAATAAAAGCTTGGAATCGCTTCGCCGGGCTGCGCCTTATACAGGAAGGAGCGGCGACGCATCTTTCCGCTCTTTAATGGAACAATATAAATATAAACAGCTCCGCTTTTTACTCTAAACGCATCCGTTTCACGTTCTGTTATGTAGTACTTCCCGCCCTTAAGGGAAATACTGTTCTGGCTGTCAACCATGATTCAGTATTCCTCCTATATGTTTTTTACAAGCTCCTTGTAGTAACCATCTTCTTGGCTGAGCTGCTCATGTGTACCGCTCTGCACGATTAATCCATTCGACATTACCACGATCAAGTCTGCATCCCGTATCGCGCTCAGACGATGGGCAACTATAACGCAAGTACATCCACGCCGTTTTATGTTATCGATTATCTGTTTTTCCACAACGGGATCAAGTGCACTGGTTGCCTCATCCATTACAAGAATGGTAGGATTTGTAGCCAATGCCCTTGCGATTTCAAGCCGTTGGCGCTGACCGCCAGACATATTTGTTGCACCTTCGGTCAACTTGAAGTCATATCCTCCGGGTTTTTGTGAAATTACATCGTGTATACAGGCGTCCTTTGCCGCCTGAACCATGTCTACTTCCGAAATGCAAGGATTCCACATGGTTAGGTTGTCTCTTATGCTTCCGGAGAAAAGAGTGATACTCTGACTTACTGTTGAAACGCTTGCGTTAATAACCTCTTTGGGAATGGAATATGTGTCAACTCCATCAAAAAGAACGGTGCCTTCCCAAGGCCTATAAAGTCCACTTACTATTTTTGTCACAGTAGATTTTCCACACCCCGAGGCGCCAACGAACGCTACCGAGCTTCCGCATTCTATACTAAAGGAAAAATCGCGAATCAACGGAGGCTTAAGTCTACTGTATCCAAATGATACGTCACACAGTTGAACGGAACCATCCAATTTTGTCTTTGCCATATCAACTCGCTTTGAGTCTCTGTAAGCATCGTCTCCTTTGTAGTTGGAGATATCGGCTACTCTATTCATATCGGCCTTCATAGTTTGAATGTTTTTTACGAAACCAGCGAGCTTGTCAATAGGCTCAGAGAATGAGCCAAAAAGCATTGTGAATGCAACCAGCATACCTATCGTCATCTGGCCTTGAATAACAAGCATCCCGCCAACGACGAGCGTGAGTACGTCCGCAATCATCTTAACTGTATCTGGTATGGCGTTTAATATTTGCTGATTCCTGCTTAATCTCTGCTCAGTTGTAATCGTCTTGGCATAATAGCCAAGTATCCGACCTGTATATTCATTTTCTGTACCTGATGCCTTAAGCGTGTCCGCTATACTGATGCCTGCACAAACTGCTCCGGACAGCTTGCCAGAATCCTGCTGCAATTTAACTGACGCGTTTGAAATCACATTGCTTGCGAACTTTATAATCAAGGCATTTATAACAACAGTTGATATGGCAATAATAGTCAGGATCGGACTGTATATAATAAGAAGCACAATATAAAATGCAGCAATGACTATGTTGAGGACTGTCTGTGCTAATTCTCCTGCAAAAAACTCGCTCAGATTTGCGTTGTTTTGCACACGAGAAGTTAAATCTCCGACATATCTCTGATCAAAGAAGCTTATGGGGAGACGGAATAATGTGTCGATGAATTCTCTTGCAGAAGTTAGAACCATCTTTTTTTGCAGTTTCACCAAGACCAAATCGCGGTAAAGAGAAAGTGCGGCTTGGAACGCTATGGTGGCAACTATAAAAATAATTAGCTTATTAAACCATGACGTGTTTCCGCCTATAAGCACATCATCCATAAAAATCTGCAACGTAATAGGAAGAATAATTCCCGGAAACACCAATGTGAAGCCTGCTACAAACAGCTTAGTCAGTACTTCATACTGGCCAGACAGCCTTTCCTTAATAAACGCAGCGGTTGTATGCGGCTTTTTTTCTCTTACAAAGGTCTCAGTTGGTGCAAAGGTCAAAACAATGCCAGTAAAAGCATCATCGAATTCTTCCCATGACAGTTTTCGCCTGCCCACAGCAGGGTCATTTATAAAAACGTATTTGCCCTTAAATCCCTCAAGTACGACAAAGTGGTTGAAGTTCCAATGTATAAGGCATGGCATATCCAAGCTTCTAAGCTGTTCAGGCTCTCTTCTGTAACCGTGGCACTCGAAGCCATATTTTTTTGCCGCTCTCATGATATTGCCTGCATTGCAGCCATCACGCGAAACCCCCGTCTCTATGCGCATTTGCTCCAGGGGCATATACTTGCCCCAGTAAGCAAATATCATAGATAAGGAGGCTGCCCCACATTCAGTTGCTTCCATTTGAAATACTGTGGGTGTTTTAGCATAGCTTTTCATCGCGCACTTCCTGGCAAGAAATATATTATTATGTTTACTGGAACAGCCTTTTTATTGGCGCGTCTTCGCTAATTACTATTTGAGCAGAAGCAAAAGTACCATTCGGTACAGATGTCTCATTTCCTTTGCGGTTGGTCCAGTAAAAACCATTTTCTGAGCTTGGGTCCTCTTTTATTTTACATAGTACAGCAGTGACAGGGCCAGCGGCCGCAATTTGCTCTACTACTAAATTGTTTGCACCCAAAATAAGCTGCATGTTATTTGTGTCTGCAGCGTAGTTTGCAACATTTAATATTTCTGCTTCCATATGACCGTAACTTTGATTGTCTATATGCGAAGGGTACACAGCGACCCTCATGCCATCCTCCAGGCCTCTTGCTTGAGAATATGGAACATAGCAAATCAGCACCCTCTCACCAGCTGCGTCCGGAGTAATTCGATATAGCTCAGTGCCTGGGAGAACCTCGGCCTCATCTGCAATGAGCTGTGCAGAAACAATGCCAGATAGCTCAGATTTGACAATAATGTTGTCTCCCACGGAATTCCTTATGGAAGCCACAGCGCTTCCAGCTTCAACTCGATCACCAACATTAAATTTTAGCTCTTCAACTATGCCATAACTATCCGAACTCACGGCATATGAATTTTCAGCACTAATAATAACTCCGCTGGCAGTTGAAACCGTTGGCAGAGAACCTAACATTGACCATATAACAACAGCAGCAACCACAACCAATGCTCCGGCCAAAGCAAGCCATGACAGCGGCGAAGTAACTTTTACAGATCTATCTAATTGCTCTGGGCTTGCGAGCTTTTCAAGAGAAGACTTTCTGTAAAGTTCAGACATCAGAATCACTCCATTTCGTTTTCAGGCAGCCTCATTATCTTGCTTAGCTTAGCAATAGAACGGCTTAGAATAACTCTGACATTTTCAGGGCTTATTCCAAGCCGCGCCGCTATTTCTTTGCTATGTAAATCGCTAAAGTATTTCAACACAACAACTTGCCTCTGCAAATCATTGAGCGTCATCAATGCGTCCGCCAGCTGATTACGCAGTTGGCTTAATCGAATCGCCGAAATAACTTCATCTTCCATTAATATGTTATCAGCTATGTTTTCGTCCAATTCGTCTAAGCCTTTTGAATCTCTATAATAATTCTTCAGCTTATTCCTAATAACCACATACAACCAAGTTGAGAAAGAAGCTTTTGTGGGATCAAAAGAATCAAAGCGTTCATAACACTTCGCAAATGCCTCGGCAGTTATATCTTCTGCATCAGACGGGTTCGCAACTCGTTTCGCTACATATTGAAGAGAGCGAATATAATATCTATTAAAATACTCAGAAAACTCTGTGTCTTTGGCGTTCATAACCCGTACCCCAATCCTCATCTCATTACAGCAGTATGAGTAGATAAATAAAAGTCCACGTAGCACACCGTACTGCTCATCACCAAAGTAAGAAATCAGGCCGCTTTCACGAATTACAGTTTACACCATTAGCTGACTAATTGCAAGCGCTTTAGTATGTTTTTCATTTGTCGAGGGATTCATTATAAGCACTAGGTCTAAACTCTTCTGTCCTTAAGGCAGAAGCACAAGAATATGAGTTTCATTGTGATTTTAGGTAACTAATCCTTATTCTTTATTGTGGCATGTCATGGCACCAACACCTAGTAGTTTTGCCGTTGGAAGTATATACTTTTAATATGGGATATGTAAATAAATAGGAAACGCTTATTTATCATTTGTGTTTCGATTACAGAAGGCTTAGAAACCTGCAATTATAAAATTATAATATATATATTCTTGCCTAACCATTACCCCGCTCTATGGCTTAGAGTTACTCGAGACAACGTGGGTTTTCATTTCGTCGACAATATTGGAGCTATCAGCAGATATGTATGTGATATGTGTGTGTATGATTTGGCAAATTGTCCACTGGTTTCGAAGGCATTATATATCGGATATGCTATTTCAAGTCCGTTGGTTGTGGGCACAGGTAAGCGCAAGCTCCTCAATGAGTGATGGTGAGACTAGTATAGCCGCCCGCAAGATTACTAGTTTTCGCAACTACTTACCACTTAACTAGATAAGCGCGGGGTTATCGCACAATCGCGTAGAAGTCGAGTGTTACATTTATTAACTTCAGGTGTATAACCTAATGCTTTTTCCAAACCTTTTTTAAAATGTTTGGTGTAGTTCATGATGGCCCAGTTTGAAAAAACTGAAATCAAGCACAAAAGCGAAATGGGTTCTGATGATTTGCCTGTATTGGTCATTTGTGGAACCTAAATTTAATGGAGGAGAGATATATGAAGAGCTCTAAATTCAACAAGAAATGTATTGTGTTGGCAACCGTGGTTTTTCTCATTTTATGCCTTTCAGCTTGCGGCGCTCAAACTCCTGAAGAACAAATTCTTGGGGAATGGAATTCGGCTGACCGCGAAATTGTGTGGATATTTTATGAGGATGGAAGTATGGTCGGGGGAGACGGAGATGATTATGATGGCGGCCAATGGTCTATCGATGAGACGACACTTAGCATAAGAGCTGTTTATGAAACTGTTGTTTTCAATTATGAATTAGATGGAAGAACGCTTAAGCTGTATGAGAACGGCGAATGGACCGGAACACTCTACAAAGTTACAGACGAGCCAATAAATTTCACTTATTCTGTTGATATGGAATCTCAGCTCGTAGCCCGGTTGGAGGAATCTGATACGTTTGCGCACACTATGTCAAGGTTTGATAACCTGACTACATATGTATACACAGGATGTGAAGGCAATATAAACGTGAATTATGACGTTGGGATTTACTATACGATCGAATGTGCTACTACACATAAATATATGACCGAAAAGGATTCTTACGCTGTGTCTTTTGCGTACTCTCCTTTTGCCGATGACTTCTATTATGATGGTGGCGGCTATTCCCCCGAGGAGAAAGAATACATATGGGATGAAGCTGGCGTAGCAGGTGAAATTGATGTTGACTTTTTCGCTGAACTCTATCCAGAAGAAAACGTAGTTGCCTGCGAGTTCATTCAAATAACAACAGCCGAAAAGCGCGCAGATATGACATTTCATGTTGCTATTGATGAAAGCCATAGCTATGCGCTTGAACATAAGGTTTATGAAGTATCCGTTAGATATGATGCGGACACAGAAACCTATTATCCTGATTCGTGGCGTGACCGCATTGAAAGTTCGTTCGATTGGACAAATATGTACGGAACATGGAGTTATGCCAACGAAAGCGATGCCTTAAGCGTAACGATACACTCTATTGACGATATAAATGGAAGCATGGATATATCGTGGGACTTTAATGGCATAAGTGACCGCGATACTTATGAATTCAGCCAAGGATGGTTTGAGACGATATACGAGGATAGAAGATGTGAGGTCTCGATTGCATTCGACCCAGACGACGGGATTAGTTGCAGATTGTACCCGGGGTTTTTTGTAATCTCCAATTCTATGCGCAAGATGGGATAATGCACTTGCTATAATTCAATGTCTCTATACTCTACGTTTTTATGAATCCGCAATATTGTGCTTATTCACACACATTGTTATGTGTTTTATCGTACACTTTTCCCTTCCAAACTGTAACCAGATAAAAATAGGCACATATACCCACCGGATGGATAGCGGGTATATGTACCTATGTTTATGTCTAAACACTGTGTGGCAAATTATGCGCAACGGAAAACGCTCGAAACCACGGCAAGCGGGCCGTTCATCGGGGTCCTGGCGCTTTAATCATCATCCTCTAAGCTCTCGCTTGGTTCTTCGGCAACGACGTTAAAGGAAAACTGGTCTTTGTCATATCCAAATACGGAAAGCAAGTTTTGAATAAACCGGATGCATGACCACGCCGACAGGTTTGCTTCTACGTAGATCCCATCAGCTACTTTCCATGGGCCGCGCATACCCTCACCGTTGGTATTGAGGTGCACATGCTTTCTTTTCGTGGCGTTGAAAGAGTAGTTGTTACGCGCCAGCTCTTCTATCTTTGCGGGCTGTCTTTTATCAAGCAATTTGATGACATCAAACAGCATGAAAACGAATTTGTTTTGTCTATAAGTCTCGCCGAACAGCTTGAAAGAGATGAGCTTTTTCCCGGTGACATCATCGTAATCGTCCAGCGTCATCGTGTCGATATACTCAAACTCGATGCTGTCATCATCAACCTTGTCGATCCTATACCTGGCCAAAACGATATCAGCAAGCCTTTTTGCGCGCGCCTGGATGTCGATGATACCCCAGCTGTCTTTGTCAATAACGTCGCTGTTGAGGATGACCGCTTTGGAGTTTTCACGGATAATATCCTGCTTTTCCTTGAAGCTCTTATTGGACAGCTCGGAATTATAGCCCGTCACCGAGAGATTTCCCAATGTGTGCAGGTATTGCTCATGCTCTTCCGGATTTATATAGTTCCAGTCTGCACTGAGTGTCTGGGGCATGATGTGCTCGATGGTCAGGTTCTCAGCTTGCAGCACCTCTTTGCCGTCACCGTTTTCAATATCCAGAAGCAAAAAGCGGCACAGGGCATTGTTGCCGTAGATATTTGCCCTTTGTAAGGAGCGCTCAAACTCTGCCGCAGATGGGACTACATCCTTCGATGAGACTGTAAACAGGAATTTATTTAGAGATTCATAGTATTTTTTCTTGTTTGACGACACCTTGAAGATACGGTTATACAGGTATGTAAACAAGCCTCGCAACGTATTTGACGGAACGCCGCAGACCAGCCTGCGCAGTAGATAGGACAATATGAAGTGCAATATTTTCTCTACCGTCGCCTCATCTATTACATTGTGATGGTAATCGTCAAATACGTGAAGCAGGAAGGGATAGCAGGTCGTCTGGTTCAGCAAGCGCAGGCTTTTGAGTAGTTTATTTATATTTTGAGAATAAATATCGCTGCCATAGACAAACTGTCTCTTATACACATCTCCGAGCCCACGAGACTCGACGTCATCTCGT
>ENA-OZAF01000446-OZAF01000446.1-human-gut-metagenome-genome-assembly--contig:-NODE-446-length-16904-cov-4.588284_pt1 | contig 16904 bp, 14 predicted proteins | sample MGYA00244207_ERZ653498 | MGnify/ENA primary metagenome ERZ653498 (study PRJEB26926, sample SAMN06165156) | human gut metagenome | biome: ENVO:00009003; feature: ENVO:2100002; material: ENVO:00002003... | reverse complement strand
ACGAGATGACGTCGAGTCTCGTGGGCTCGGAGATGTGTATAAGAGACAGATTTGGGTCCGCGCAATAGCATTTCAACCCGGCCGCGGGCCGGTTTTTTCAGGAGGCAGAATCATGACCAGTCAACAGGGCAATATTTCCATCCATGCGCAGAACATCATGCCGATCATCAAGCGGTGGCTGTATTCCGACAAGGACATCTTTATCCGCGAGATGGTTTCCAACGGCTGCGACGCCATCACCAAGCAGAAGATGCTCTCCCCCGGAGCCGAGGAGGACTGGCGTGTAACGGTCACGCTGGATGCCGAGAAAGGGGAGCTGACCTTCAGCGATAACGGCATCGGCATGACCGCCGAAGAGGTGGAAAAGTACATCAATCAGGTGGCCTTCTCCGGCGCGGAGGAATTCCTCAAAAACTATGAGGGCGACGAGAAGGGCGGCATCATCGGCCATTTCGGTCTGGGCTTCTATTCGGCGTTTATGGTGGCCGACCGCGTGACCATCGAAACCCTGAGCGGCGCGGAAGGCGCGGTGCCCGTCAAATGGACCAGCGAGGACGGCATGGCCTTTGCCATGGAGGATGGCAGCCGTACCCAGCGCGGCACGGATGTGATTCTGCATATCAGCGAGGAGGAAAAGGACTTCCTTCAGGAGTACCGCGTGCGTGAGGTGCTCAGGCGTTACTGCGGCTTCATGGCCACGCCCGTGTACTTCGATGTGGTGAAGAAGGAGGAGCCCGCCAAGGAAGGTCAGGAGGGCGAGGAAGCCGCTGAAAGCAAGGACCCCAAGGGGCCGGAGCTGATCAACGATACGCCCGCCCTGTGGCTCAAGGCCCCCAAGGACTGCACCGACGAGGAATACAAAAAGTTCTACCGCGACGTGTTCCACACCTTTGAGGACCCGTTGTTCTATGTCCACCTGAACGTGGACTATCCCTTCAACCTCAAGGGCATCCTTTATTTCCCCAAGCTGACCAATGACTTTGGGACCCGCGAGGGTGAAATCAAGCTCTTCAGCGGCCAGGTGTTCGTGGCCGATAACATCAAGGAAGTCATCCCGGAGTTCCTCATGCTCCTCAAGGGTGTGATCGACTGTCCCGACCTGCCGCTCAACGTCAGCCGCAGCTTCCTGCAAAACGACGGCTACGTCAAAAAGCTCTCCGCCTACATCACCCGCAAGGTGGCGGACAAGCTGACCGGCCTGTTCAACACCGAGCGCGACAACTACCAGAAGTACTGGGACGACATCCATCCCTTCGTCAAGTACGGCTGCATGCGCGACAGCAAGTTCTTTGACCAGGTGAAGGATACCTTGCTCTACAAGACCACCAAGGGCGAGTACCTGACGCTCAACGAATACCTGTCCAAGAATGAGGGCAAGCTCGGCGGCAAAAAGGTGATCTACACCAACGATCCCACCCGTCAGAGTGCCAGCGTGGCCATGTATGATGCGGAGGGCATTGACGTGGCGGTGATGGATGCGCTGATCGACCTCAATTTCCTGAGCTTCATGGAGTATTCCGCCGGGGTGGAGGGCCTGACCTTCGCCCGCGTGGACGCCGACAGCCAGACCTTCCAGAAGGAAATGTCCGAGGAAGAAAAGAAGCAGAGCGAAGAGGATGAGAAGAAGCTGGCCGACGTGTTGCACAAGGCTACCGGCAAGGAGGATCTGGCCGTCAAGCTGGCTTCCCTCAAGGATGAAAGCCTGCCCGCCATGCTGACCCAGGAGGAACAGGGCCGCCGTTTCAGCGAAATGAGCCGCATCTACGGTCAGGACTTCAAGCTGCCCGAAACCCATACGCTGGTACTCAACGCGGCCAATCCTGTGGTCAAGGGCCTGCTGAACGCGGAGGGGAACGAGGAAACCCGCAGCCTGATTGCTGCGCAGCTCTACGACCTGGCGCGGATGAGCACCCGTCCCCTGGAGAAGGAGGAGGTCACGGCATTCCTCGCTCGCAGCAACAAGCTGCTGGAGCTGTTGAGCGAACGTTAACAAACATGTAACATTTTGCCCGGAAAAAGCAGGGTTTTCCGCTCCGGGCGCGTATACCTTGTATGGTGGGATTTGCGGACCGTGCGCCCGCACCCCCATACGGGGTTTTTTGTCCTAAATAACAAAGCAGGGCCGTTGTTCCCGGCGGCCGGAGGAGGCGCAGATGGCGAAGCGGATGTTGTGCTGGCTGGCGGCGGTGGTGCTGCTTATGACGGGCACAGTGGGCGCGCTGGCGGAAATGCCGCGCGAGATCTATCCCCTAGATTATGATACGCTGCCGGAGCCGCGCGCAGGGCAGTACCACTATCTCATGGCCTGCGTGGACACGTGGGAGGGCAGCGCCAGCAACCTGGGCAATACCGACGGCGTGCTTATGGTCACGCTGGACGTGGACGCCAAGCGCGTGATGCTGACCACCTTCACGCGCGAAATGCTGGTCAAGCGGCCGGACGGGGGCATCGGGCGGTTCACCTACATCGCCAAAAACTACGGCCCCGAGGCCCTGTGCGAAACCGTCAGCACGCATTTCGGCGCCAAGGTGGACAAATATATCATCTTCAGCATGGATAACGTCCAGACCATCATCGACGCCATGGGCGGCGTGTACATCACCGTGACCGACGCGGAGGCCGATTACCTAAACCGCTACCGCATCGCCCGCGACGCGACTACGCCCAGCATGGACAAGGCGGGGACCTATCTGTTCGGCGGGCATGCGGCGGTGATCTACATGCGCATCCGCAAAGTGGGCGGCGACGGCGATTCGGGCCGCACGCGGCGCATCCGCACGGTACTGAGCACACTGGCGGGCAAGTATGCCCAGGCGTCGCTGGACGACGCCCTGCAACTGATTACCACCGTATCGGAAAACATCGTGACCACCAATATGAGCATGGCGGATCTGCTGGAGGCCGCAGGCTATGCACTGGAACTGCGCGGCGTGGAGCCGGAGGGTATCCAGATGCCGCCGGAGGAGGCCATGGAGCCGATCACCTACGCAGGCATGGCCACGCGACAGGTGGATTTTGAATATAGCCGACAGGTGCTCAGCGAATTCCTGGACAGCCAGAGCTTTGACGTGGTGGAATAGCAGGAGGGAGATACCGATGACGCAGGGCCGGGAGGATGAGGCCGCGCGAAGGGGCCGCACGTCTGCGGCGGCGGTTGTGGCGCTGCTGTGCGCATGGCGGTTGCCGCGCACGCTGGGGCTGGGAGCGGACAGCACGGCCATCGCCAGCCACGCGGTGAGCATAGCGCTTGCTGCGGGATTGTACCTGCTGATCAAACGCGCTCTCGGTTTCCGCGACCGGGCGCTCAACCGCATCGGATACGGGCTGGGCGCCCTGTTTGCCGTGCTCACGGCGGTGGGCGGAGAGCTGGCTGGCACGGGCGAGCTTGCGCCGCTGACATGGCTGGGCGCTCTGGATGGACTCGTGACCGTTTTGCCGCTGGCAATGGCCTATGGCGCGGTGATCGTGCTGGCGCTGCGGCGGGTGGATGGCATGGCGGCCCGGCCTGCGCGTGAGGGCGTGGAGCCGCTGTGGCGGCGCGTGCTGGGCAACGGCTTCGTGGCCTTCCTGGTGATGCTGGCCTGCTGGATTCCGGTGTGGCTGGCGTTCTGGCCCGGCTTTTTTAATGCGGACAATGTGACGCAGTTTTATGGCTATTATGACAATATGCACAGTGCGCACCACCCGTTGCTGCACACGCAGCTCCTGGGCGGACTGATGATGCTGGGTATCGACAACAGCGCGGAGGGCTCGCCTGCGGTGGGGCTGGCGCTGTACTGCGTGGTGCAGATGGTATTGCTGGCGGCCATGCTGGCCTATGCATGCGCATGGCTCCGGCGCAGAGGCGCGCCGTTCTGGCCGCGCATGGCGGTGCTGGCGGCCTTTGCAGCCATGCCGTTTTACGCGCTGTGGCCCATGTGCGCGCACAAGGATGTCCTGTTTTCCGCGCTTGTGCTGATGGTGGCGCTTCAATTGTGCGACCTGTGGCGCGACGGATTCAGGCTGCTCAAATCGCCCCTTCGCATCGCGGCGTTCGTCGTCACGGCGGCGCTGATGATGCTGTTTCGCAACAATGGCGTATATGCCTTCGTGCTGCTCACGCCCTTCGTGGTGCTCCTGGCGCGCTCGAAGCGGCTGCGGGTGCTTTTGCTGTGCGCGGCGTGCGTGGCCGTGTGCGTGGGGGCTAACGCCTATCTGTTTCACGTGACCAGTGCAGAGCCGGGCAGCACGGTGGAGATGCTCTCGATTCCGTTGCAGCAGATTGGACGCACCCTGCGAGAGCAACCTGACGCGCTGGATGAGGCGGACCGCGCCCTCATCGAAACCCTCTACGGCGAGGGCGATCCTGGCGCGATTTACGATGCGACGCTGGCCGACGCGCTGAAATGGGCCATCAGCTACGACGCGCTGGATGAAAATCTGCCGCAGCTGCTGGGCCTGTGGGTGCGACTGGGTCTGCGCTATCCGCTGCCCTATCTGGAGGCGTTTCTGGTGCAGAACCTGCCGTACCTTTCGCCGGGAGCCCCGATGCGCACTCATCTGGAGATTGGCGTGGCACAGCTGGAGCTGATGCCCATCGAGGAGCATTCCTTCCTGCCGTGGCTGCGCGCCCCATATGAGGCGTACAACGACACGCTGATGTTTATGGGCCTGCCCTGTATCCGGCTTTTGAGCGATCCGGCGGTATTCGCCTGGTTGAGCATCATCGGGCTGTGCTACGCGCTGTGCCGCGGGCGGCGCGGCGTAGCGGCTGGCTTTCTGTTTGGCCTGTCGGTTTGGGGCACCTGTCTGCTGGGGCCGGTGGCGGCCATCCGCTACGTGCTGTCGCTGTATTATATCGCGCCGGTGCTGTGGGCCGCGCTGCTGGCACCGCCGGATCGAACGGCTCCGCCTGCGCGCGAAAAGCCCGCGGCAAAGGCGGCGTAAAAGTGCAAACAAAAAACGCGGCCCGCGATTCGTATCGAAATCGCGGGCCACGCTTCTGCCGGTTATTCCTCGTCCGGCTCCTCGGGAAGCTCGGCGTTGTGCCATACGTTCTGCACGTCGTCGTTGTCCTCGAGCATCTCCAGCAGCTTTTGCACCTTCTGCAGGGTGTCCTCGTCAGCGGGAACCACCGTGTTCTGCGGGATCATCTGCACCTCGGCGCTCAGGAAGCTAAGCCCCTGCGCCTCCAGCTTTTCACGCACGGTAGAGAACTCGTTGGGGTCAGTGGTGACCTCAAAGGCGTCGTCCATGGTCTGCATGTCCTCGGCGCCTGCGTCCAGCACGGTCATCATCATTTCGTCCTCGTCGGAATCGGGGGTGCGCTCGATGACCAGCACGCCCTTTTTGTCGAACATGAAGCTGACGCTGCCGGTCACGCCCAGGGAGCCGCCGTTCTTGGCGAAGCAGTGGCGCACGTCGCTGGCGGTGCGGTTGCGGCTGTCGGTGATGGTTTCCACGATCACGGCCACGCCGCCGGGGGCGTAGCCCTCGTAGGTGATCTCTTCATAATCAACGTTGCCCAGTTCGCCCGCGGCCTTTTTGATGGAACGCTGGATGTTGTCGTTGGGCATGTTGTTGCTCTTGGCTTTGGCGATGACGTCGCGCAGCTTGGAGTTGCTGTCCGGGTTGCTGCCGCCCTCGCGCACCGCGATGGCGATTTCACGCCCGATCTTGGTGAAAATCTTGCCGCGAAGGGCGTCCGTCTTGCCTTTCTTGATCTTAATGTTAGCCCATTTGCTGTGTCCGGACATCGTATCAGCCTTTCTGTATCGAATCAGGGTGGAAGAGGGTCCCGACGGACGCCAACCTCCTGGTATGCCATATGCAGTTTGTAATTATAGCACATATTGGAGCGGCGGTCAAATGCAAGGGGCCGGGCGCGCAACAGCCTGCGCCCGGCCCCGGAGTGGATCAGTACATGCTCTTCATGCTGCCGCGAATCTCGCCGAACACGTCGATGAAGTCCTCGCGGAAGCCTTCGGGGAAGAGGATCTCCAGGCCGTAGAGCGTGCGGTCGATGCAGACATACTGGATACGGCCGCCGATCTCTACGCCGTCGGTGGTGGTAGCGGTGTAGTTGGCGTACACGCCCAGGCTGCCCATCATGTAGCGGGTGGCGGTGTAGCTGGGCTTGAAGGAGGTAATGTTGCTCGCTCCGCCGATCACATCCAGCCGATCCTTCACCAGGGTTTCCAGATCGCTCTGGTTGTAGTTGGAGGTCACGGCCTGGGAACTGATGGTGATGACGCACTGCTGCCCGTCCTTGATCTGCGAATCGGGCTCGCGCAGGATGAAGGTCTGCGCCTGGCTCTCATCCACCAGCCAGCCCGCGGGAGCCTTGAAGCTGACGCCCACGGAAGCCGCGCTGTAGTCGCCGTAGGTAAAGCTCAACGACGGGCGCGGAGTGGGGGTGGGCATGTCGATGGGGTCCAGCGGAATGGGCGTGCTGCCCGCGTAGGGATAGACCGTGCCGGTCGGCTCTGGAACGTAGAGGTCGCTGCCGTCATCGAGCTCCGGGTCGATGTAGTTTTCCTCGTTCAGAGCATCCTGCTCGGTAAAGCCGTTCTCCAGCACCACGTCATAGGGATTGGTATCAAAGATGCTCTGCGGGGCAGAAGGGTCCGCCGCGCCGGAATCGCCGCTTCCATCCGCTGTGGACGGATCGTCTTGCGAATCGAGCACGATAGGCTCCGGAGTCGGGGTAGCAGGCCCCAGAGCCTGCGTTACCTCCGGGAACTGCTCGGTGTTTGAGGGCTGGCCGGAGCAGGCGCTCAGGGTCAGTACGGCGAGCAGCAGGCAGAGCAGGAGCTTCCAAAGGCGTTTCATGACTGTTCCCTCCAAAATGGCGGCAGGAGCCGCCCTTGTCCAAAAAAGAGACGATTGACGCTGGGGGAGAATTTCATTCGTCATGGTATTGTAACATTTTTACGGGCTGTCCGTCAACCTTTGTCCTCGCCGGGGTTCAGGGCGTCGTAATCGGCGCGGTAAAGCCGGCGGTCCAGGGACCAGATCTTATCGGAGAATGCGCCGGGCTTGACCTTGGTCATGACGGTGGCCATCTCGTTCATGCGGGCGTCGAGCAGGTCCACCCAGTGCAGCACCTCGGCTTCGGGGAACATGGGCTTGCGTGGACTGCCGTATTCGGCCTCGCCATGGTGGCTGAGCAGCATGTGCTCAAGCAGCAGCACAGGCTCGCCGGAGATGCCCAGATCGTTGGCGGCCTCCTGGACGCGGGCGACGCCCAGCACCAGATGCCCCAGCAGCAATCCCGCGCGGCTGTAGTCGCGCACCACGCCAAGATCGTCAGAAACCAGCTCCTCGATTTTGCACAGGTCGTGCAAAATGACCCCGGCATAGAGCAGGTCGGCGTTGAGCCAGGGATAGACCCCTACCACGGCGCGCGCCGTGCGCAGCATACCCGTAGTGTGGTGCAGGAGGCCTCCGCGTTCGGCATGATGAATGCGCTGGGCGGCGGGATAGTAGCGCAGCTTCTCATCGTAGCGGCGCAGCAGCTCGCGGGTCAGATCCCGCAGGGGCTGGCTCTGGAAAGCGTCCACCGCGTCATAGAGCTCGCGCAGCATGGCTTCGGGAGCCTCCGGCGCGCAGGGAGTGAGGGCGGACAGGTCCACGCCGTCGGAGGGGGTCATGGCACGGATGCGCTCCACGCGCAGCTGCAGGCGGCCGTTGTATTCCAGCGTGCCGCCACGTACCTTGACCACGCTGCCCGGAGCAGGCGGAGGCACGTTTCCATCCCACACCTTGGCGTTGACTTCGCCGGTGCGGTCGGCCAGATTCAGATCCAGGTATTTGGCGCCGTTGCCGCCCGTGCGCTGGTCGGACGAGCGCACCAGCAAAAAGCCCTCGAAGCGCTGGTCCTTGAGAAGGTCGCAAACATTTGGCTGGGGCATGAAAACGCTCCTTTACGCATCAATATCCACATACATGGCCACGCGCGTGCCCGGCAGGTTGGTATAGCGTGCAAACTCCGCCTGCCATTCCACATTGACCACGCCTACGGGGCCGTTGCGCTGCTTGGCGATGATGATCTCGCCCGCGTTGTCGTCGGGCTTGGGGCCGTCCTCCGCGCCGGCGGAGGCATAGTACCCCTCGCGGTGCAGAAAGAGCACCACGTCGGCGTCCTGCTCGATGCTGCCGGAATCGCGCAGGTCGCTGAGCATGGGACGCTTGTCGGTGCGTGCGGCGGGCGCGCGGCTGAGCTGCGCGCAGGCCAGCACGGGTATCTTCAGCTCCAGGGCGATGGCCTTGAGCTGGCGGCTGATTTCGCTGACCTCCAGCTGGCGGTTTTCCACGCGCTTGTCCGTGCCCATCAGGCCCAGGTAGTCGATGACGATGAGGTCCAGCCCCTGCTCCATCATCAGCCGGCGGCACCGGCTGCGCAGCTGCGAGGGGGTGAGGCCGGGCGTATCGTCGATGTAGACGCGGCAGGCGGAAAGATCGTTGATGGTATCGCCGATCTTGACCCACTCGTCGTCGGAAAGCATGCCGCTGCGCACGCGCTGCATGTTGATGCTGGCGGCGGAGCACAAGAGGCGCAGGCCGATTTGCTCGCTGGGCATCTCCATGCTGAACACGGCCACGCAGCGCTTGGCCTTGGTGGCGGCAAACTGCGTAACGCCCAGCGCCATGGAGGTCTTGCCCATCGCAGGACGCGCGCCCACCAGCACCAACTCGCCCCCGTGCAGGCCGGTGAGCATGCGGTCCAGGTCGTACAGGCCAGTGGGCACGCCGGACAGACGGCCCTTGAGGCGGCTGAGCTCCTCGATCTGATCAAAGGTGGACATGAGTACCTTGTTGAGCGGCACCAACGTTTCGGCCCCGGCGCGCCGCATCACAATATCAAAGATGAGGCGCTCGGCGTTGTGCAGCACGTCGGGGAGCTGATCGGACTGGGCGTAGCACTGCCGCTGGATGGTCTGCGCGGCGGAGATGAGCCGCCGGAGGGTGGACTTCTCCTGCACGATCTGAATGTATGTGCGGGTGTTGGCGGTGGTGGGCACGAAGCGCACGGCCTGCAGGAGATAGACAGCGCCGCCCACGCCGTCCAGCGTGCCGCGGCGGGTGAGCTCGTTGCCCACGGTCATGAGATCGACCGGGTTCCCGGCGATGTGCAAGGCGCGCATGGCCTCAAAAATCTCCCGGTGCTCGGCAGAGTAGAAATCCGCGGCCACAAGAGTTTCAAAGGCGAGGGTGGCCGCGCCGGAATCCTGAAGCATCGCGCCCAGCACCGATCGTTCGGCATCAATGCTGCTGGGGGGCAATGCGGCGGCGATTGGATCGGTCACGCCGGCTTCCATGCGGGGGTCCCTCCCTTCGAATTGAATGATGGAGATCAACGGAGAAGCACAGGGCCGCCCAGCGAAAGTGGCGTCATGCCGCGGTCGCGGGGACGAAGAATGGTACGCATCAACCCCGGCGGAGTGAAGGCGGCATCATACCGCGCGGAGTGAAAGCGGCATCATGCCGCGGTATCATACCGCGGTATCATGCCGCGACGACGGAAACCTTCATGGGGGTGGTTACGCCGGAGTAGAGCCAAACGGTGATGTCCACGTCGCCAACCTGACGGATGGGCTCGCATTCGATCTTGCGTTTGTCCACATCCACACCGTGCTGCTCCTTCAGGGCCGCGGCGATCTCCTGGCTGGTGATGCTGCCGTAGAGGCGGCCCTGGGACCCGCACTTGACCTTGAGGGTAATGACCTTGCCGCGCAGGCTGTCGGCCAGCTTCTGGGCGGCCTCGCGGCGCTCGCGCTCCAGACGCTCCTCGTTGGCGCGTTTGCGCTCGATTTCCTTCACCGCTCCGGGCGTGGCCTCCACGGCCCATTTGCGGGGAAAGAGGTAGTTGCGGGCGAAGCCGTCGGATACGTTGAGAACGTCGTCCTTCTTGCCGGTGCCCTTGACATCGCAAAGCAAAATCACTTTCATGGGTTTATCCCTCCTTGTGAGAATCGGTGGTTTTCAAAAGCCGCGCGCGGAAGTGGAATGCCTGATCGGCTACGCCCAGGAAAAACAGCGCCATGGGAAACAGGGCATAGAGCGCTGCCGAAAGCGCGCCGTAGAGCGCCGCACGGTCAGGATTGCGGGCGGAGAGAATGCATACCAGCACCGCCGCGCCCGCCAGCTGAAAGGCGCAGGAAAAGGTCGCATAAAACAGCAGCCCCAGGGTTTGGGCCAAACTGCCCTGGGCGCCGATCAGCAGGAGCGAGGCCAGGGCCATCAGGCACAGAACCCACCGCAGGCGCGGGGGGATCGCCATCAGGCGGAAACCGGGCGGCAATACGACATGCGCCTTGCGCTCGCCGGGATGCTCCGGGTCCGGACCGACGACCAGCACGGCACAGTATGTGCGCTGCACGCGCAGGGCGGTGAACAGCCCGCCCAGCAGGCAGGCCTGCACGAACAGCCAGGGGAGAAGCTGCTCCAGCATCAGCTGCACATTCAACCGCAAAGAGAGCAGCATCTGCCGCACGAGCGAGGGGTCCAGCAAAAACAGGGGCAGAAGGCCGTCCCTGTAGCCATCCGGCACGGCGAGCAGACCCGCCGCCGCAAAGCGGTACAGGAGCATCCCCGGTTGATCGGAGGACTCCACCAGGGTTGCCAGCAGCTGCGCCAGCCCCTCGGCCATGCCCGCGCCCAGCGCATATGAGGCCGCCAGCACCACCAGCGTAAGCGATAGGGCATAGGTTCCAATGTAGAAACCCACAGATAAGGGCGCGGCCAGCTTTTTGCGGGCCTTGAGCCACAGGGTGAGCGCCAGGGGCAGCATGCCGGGAAGCAGCAACGTAAGGGAATACAGGGGTTCAAAGCGGTACAGCAAAGATACGGCGGCGGGAGCCGCCGCAGCCAGCCAGGCCGCCCACTGCCGGGTGGAGCCCATCAGCGGACATCCCAGAAGCGGGGTAAGCAGCGCCAATCCCACGCAGGCAAAAGGGAAAACCGCCATCAGACCGGTCAGCACCAGCAGACCGGCCATGGCGGCGAACAGCCGGGACCGCTCAGGCCGGATCGCCGCGGACTGCACGCGCCATCCCTCCCCCTGACAAAACGCTTTTCCTTCCCGGTACGCATATACCGGGGATTGTATCATTATAAACTCGGCCGGGGGGAGAAGTCAACAGGACGGACGGGCGCCATCGCGCCGGGGCGTAAAGCCCTCAAAGATGGGAAGCCGGTAACCCCGCGCCAGCGCGCCGTCGAGCGCTTCCTGGCTGCACAGCGTCCAGGCGGCCAGGAGGGAGTGAAAGAAACGGCGCATGAGCCACATGGCCAGCGTATGGTCCTCCGGGCAGGAATAGGCTACGAAATGCGGACGGCTGAGGCAGTTGACCAGCAGGTGCTTGAGCGCGAAATGCGCAGCGGCTCCGGCCTCGCCCGTCTTGCGTGCGCCGCCCATGGCGAGCTGGCCGCGGATTACGTCGGGCGCATTCAGACGAAAATAGCGCATGGCCAGCGGATGGAAGCTCTCCACGCAATAGGGGCCGGCATAGGCGCGCAGATGCTCCAAAGCCGCCGCCGCATTGCGAGCCGCGCCTCCGTGGTGCTTTACCTCCACGATCAGCGGCACCCGCCCGTCCACCAGCGCAAGCACGTCGCTGAAAAGCGGCACGCATGAGCCGTCCGGCAGGGGATGGCGGCACAGCTCCTCAAAGGTGATGTCGCAGATGCGCAGGTCTGCGCCGCATACGCGCTTGAGGCTGGCGTCATGGTGCACCACCAGGCGTCCGTCCAGGGTGAGCTGCACATCCAGCTCGATGCCATAGCCCGCTTCCGCCGCGCGGGAAAAGGCGGCCAGGCTGTTTTCGGGCACGCTGCCGCCATGCAGGCCGCGATGAGCGTACAGCCACCCCGTGAGCGCCGAGGCGTCGGGCCGGGCCCGTCCGGGCGCGATCAAAAACAGGTACAGCCCCGCGAGAAACATCAGGCAAACCAGAATCCACAAAAGCGCGCTCATGGTCAGTCATCCCCCGCGTCAAAGGCTTCCAGACGGCTGCGCGGCGGCTGGGGCCGGCTGTCGCCGTGACGGGTCAGGCTGATGGTGACAAAGGACAGCGCCACCATCACCGCCGCATACGGCAAAAGCGTATAATACCCCACGTGCTCCAGCAGCCACCCGCTTGCGATGGGCGTGACAATCTGCGCGGCCATGGAGAAGGTGTAATAGTAGCCGGTGTATTTGCCCACGTCGCCGCTCTTGGAGATCTCCACCACCATGGGGTAGGAGTTGACGTTGATCATGGCCCAGGCCGCGCCGACCAGCGCGAAGATTCCATACAGCACGGGGCTGAAACTGGCAAAGAGCGCCGCCGAGCCAAAGCAGGCCGCCAGCAGCAGAACGCCCGCCTGAATGACGCGCTTGCGGCCAAAGCGCGAGGAGAGAAAACCCACGGGCAGATAGCTCACCACCGCGCCCACCGTAGCCACCATCAGGCATTGAGAGGCGGCCTTGATGTCGTAGCCCCACTGGACGCTTACGTACTTGGTAAAAGCGGTGGTAACGGCGTTGTAGCCCATGAACCACAGGGCGACGGAACACAGGATCAAAATCAGGCTGCGGCGCAGGGCAGGGTCCAGCGAGGAAAAGCCCGCGCCGGAGGAGGGCGTTTCGTCATCCTGCGCTTGGGCGGCGTCTTCGCCCTGAGCGGCCAGGTTTTGCAGCTCGACCTCGTGAGCCAGCCGGTTTTCACGGATGGTGAGCAGCAGTACCGCGACCGCCGCCAGCATCAGAATGGAAACGGCCAGAAACAGCGCGGAGTAGTCCTCGCGGCCCGTTGCGTCATGCGTGACCAGGAAGCTGGTGGCGGCCAACGTGAATACGCCGCCCAGCGTGCCCATCAGGTTGATGATGGCGTTGCCCTTGCTGCGCAGGGGCTTGGGGGTCACGTCCGGCATGAGCGCCACGGCGGGGGAACGGTACACGCCCATCGCCAGCAGCAGCAGCCCCAGCGCCGCCACGAACAGCCAAAGGCTGCGCGCGCGGTCCGCCATGGGCAGCAGGTTCATCAGCACCACCGCGGCCAGCGTGCCGCCCAGGATATAGGGCATGCGCCGTCCCAGCCGCGTATGCGTGCGGTCGGACAGCTTGCCGAAGAGGGGCAGCAGAAACAGCGCCAGCACATTGTCCAGCGCCATGATCACGCCCGCGATATCATCGGGGATATCAAAGGTGTTTTTCAGAATGAGGGGCACCACGTTGTCGTACAGCTGCCAAAACGCACAGATGGACAGAAACGCCAGGCCTACCAGCAGCGTGCGCTTGTAATTGAGCTTCATGCGCGCAAACCTCCCATGCCAAAACAACGGTTTTTCCTATGATACCGCGGCGGAGGGGAGGATGTCAACGGCGGGAGAAAGGCGGCTGCGGAAAGAAAACAGACCGCAGGAAACAGGGCCTGCGGTCTGGCAAGGAGATCCGTTTTGATTTGAAGCAGCCGGCGCCGGGCTCCGGCCCTTCACGTGCGCCATTATACCTCCGGAATGACGACCTCCACCTCCCGGCCGGCCTCTGCGGAGCGGGCGATGGCGTCGATGATGGCCTGGTTGTAGAGAATCTGCGAGGACGGCACCGGCGCGGGCCCGCCGCTTTCGATGGCGTCGAGGAAGGAGCGGATTTTGCGGTCGAACAGGCCCGGCCCCTCGTCGGGGATGATGGGCAGCTCCGTCACCGTCTGCAGGCCCGCCACGTCGGTATACAGCTTCATGGGGCCGCCCACGGTGCCGTTCCAGCATTCCGTGGAGGGGATGCGCAGCGCGCCCTCCGTGCCCAGAATCAGCGTATCGCCCGGCGTGTCCAGGTGCATGGCCCAGCTGATGCGGAAGTCCAGCACCACACCGCCCTCCAGGCGGATGAAGGCTGCGGCGAAGTCGTCCACATCAAAGCGCGCGGCGTTCTGGGCGGCGGTATGGAAAGCGTCCGGGTACTGGTAGCGCTCGCTCTGGCCGAAGAAGGAGGAGGTATAGCCCGTCACGGTCAGCGGGCGGGGATAGCCGATCGCGTTAAGCACCATGTCCAGCGAATAGCAGCCGATATCGCCCAGCGCGCCGATACCGGCGGTCTTTTTTTCGATGAAGGTGCTGTTGGGGATGCCGCGGCGGCGTCCGCCACCGGTCTGGATGTAGTAGACCCGGCCCAGAGCGCCGCTTTGCACGATCTCCCTGATCTTCTGCATGTTAAGGTCCATGCGGGGCTGGAAGCCTATGGAGAGCAGCTTTCCGCTTTTCTTTTCAGCACGGATGATGTCCGCCGCCTCCTGGACGGTCACGCTCATGGGCTTTTCCAGAAGGACGTTCACGCCGGCGGCCAGCGCGTCGATGGTGCACTGCGCATGCGCGGTGTTGTAGGTGCACACGGAAACCGCATCCAGCTGCTCGCCCGCCAGCAGGCTTTTGTGATCGGGGTAGCAGCGTGCGTCGGTGAGACCATAGCGCTTCGCAAAGGCCTCCGCCTTGCCGGGAATCAGGTCGGCCAGCGCCACGATTTTGACATCCGGCTGGTTGAGGTAGCTTTCTGCGTGCGCCTCGGCAATCCATCCCGTGCCGATGATGCCCACGCGGAAGGTGCGGCCGTAGGCGCGGTCCTCGCGCCGGGTGGGGGTAAAGCTGGAAAGCACGTTGTCGCTCATGTGGAAAGGGCCTCCTTCATAAAGATGGGTCAAACGGATATCCGTTGTTCAGGCATATCATGCTGACCTGATTATACCGGGTATGGACCGTTTTGTCGAGCGGATTGTGTTCCCACGGGGCCTATGGTATAATGGCCCCGCATACATTTGCCGCCCCCAGGCGGCGTCAACGAGGTGAAAATATGGCAGGCACCACCTATAAATGCCCCAGCTGCGGCGGCTATCTGAACTTCGACCCCGACGGCGGGCAGTGGAAATGCCCGTTTTGCCATTCGGTCTTTCAGGAGGACCAGCTGCTGGCAGGCGAGCGGGAGCAGGCGGACGGCGCGCAGGTGGCGTACCACTGCCCCAGCTGCGGCAGCCAGATCGTGACGGATGAAACGACCGTCGCCACGCACTGCTATTACTGCCACAGCCCGGTGGTGCTGGAGGGCAGGCTGACCGATGATATGCGGCCCGACGGGGTGCTGCCCTTTGCCGTCGATCAGCAAAAGGCCGTGGACGCCTTCATGGGCTGGGTGCGGCACAAGCGCTTTGTGCCCAAAGGATTTTTCAGCGAGCAGCAGGTGCGGGAGATGAGCGGGGTGTACTACCCGCATTTTGTGACCGACTGCGAGGCCGAGGGCGCCATCGACGGCGAGGGACGCCAGGTCAGCGTGGCGGAAACGCCCAAATATATCATCACCAACACCCGGCACTACCACGTGCGGCGCGAAGGCCGGTTCAGGTTCCGGGGCATCATGCGCCCCGCGCTGTCCAGCGCCGACCGCAAGCTCAGCGACGGCATCCACCCCTTTCCGCTGGAGGATGCCAAGCCCTTTGCGGGCGCGTACCTGTCCGGCTTTGTGGCCGAGCGGCGCGACCTGGACGCCGCCTCTATCCGCGAGGACGTGGAGCGCGAGGTCCGGTCCTATGTGGAGCCGCTCCTGGCCGACGATCTGCACTATGACAGCTATAACGTAGACGCCTCTGCCAGCATCGGGGACAGCGCCACGCGCTACCTGCTCCTGCCCACCTGGGTGCTGACCTATCCCAACCGCAAGGACCCGCAGCATCCCTATTACTACGCCATGAACGGCTGCACGGGCCGGGTGTGCGGCAAGCTGCCCATCGACCTGAAAAAGCTGTATCTGGCGGGAACGGGCGTCGCGGCGGCGGTGTTTGCGGCAGGCTGCTTGCTGAGCTACTTCCTGTTTTGACGGAGGGACACGGGCATGAGAACGAAACGATGGGCGGGTCTTATCGCGCTTGCGATGCTGCTGGCGCTGCTTGGGAGCGCGCTGGCTTCCGCGCAGCGCGTGTATGATGGAGCGGACCTGTTTACCGCCGGTGAGGAGGCTGCATTGGAGGCGGAAATCGCCCGCTTCCAGGAGGATACGGGCATGGACTTCGTGGTCGTCACCTCGGACGAACCCCAGGAGGACGGCGAGCAGTACCGCGCGGCCGATGAATTTTACATCCATGGCAACTTTGGTCTGGACAGCGAGGACAGCGGCGTTCTGTACTACATCGACATGTACAACCGATATCAGTACCTCTATACCCGCGGGCAGATGATCGACTATCTGACCGGCTCGCGCATCGACGCGACCACCGGCGGCAGCCGGGGGCTGCTGGCGCAGGGCGATTACGTAGGCGCTGTGGAGGAAATCATGGAGCGCGTGCGCGGCTACCTGCGGGAGGGGATTTCGGAAGGCCAGTACCGCTATGACATCCTCACCGGCGAAGTGCTCACCTCGCGGCACAAGGCCCTCACCGCCATGGAAACGGCGGTATGCGCCGTCCTGGCCGCGGTGGCCGGGCTGGCGTTTGTGGTCCTTGTCAAGCGGCGCTACCGCCTCAAGGGCAGCACCTACAGCTATGATTTCCGCGACAACTGCGACGTGACCATCACCGGACGGGTGGACGATTACATTCGGACCACCACCACCCAGGCCCGCAAGCCCGACCCGCCGCGCTCCTCCGGGGGCGGCGGAAGCCGCGGAGGCGGGAGCGGTGTGCATACCAGCATCGGCGGTGGTCACCACGGCGGTGGCGGTGGACACTTCTAAGGCGGGATGGCCATGACCGAAAGGCAAGCGGTTCGGTGCGCTGTGGAGCGCATGCTTTGGCGTGGGGTGTTTGTGGCGCTGGCGGCGGTGTTTTTGATGGTGGTGCTGCCGGTGCTGTGGGACCTGCTTTCGCCCTTTTTGATCGGACTGGCGGTGGCGGCGCTGCTCCGGCCGCTGATCGCCGTGACACAGGACAAAATGCATATGCGGCGTGGGCTGGCGGTGGGCC